>TARA_R100001132_G_scaffold23131_1_pt1 | contig 14801 bp, 13 predicted proteins | sample TARA_R100001132 | Tara Oceans TARA_R100001132 (sample SAMEA2621247) | marine metagenome | biome: marine biome (ENVO:00000447); feature: mesopelagic zone (ENVO:00000213); material: "saline water (ENVO:00002010), including plankton (ENVO:xxxxxxxx)" | depth 800 m | reverse complement strand
CCGTCAAACTCGTCGGCGAAGTCGCGGCTTCCGCTGGCGTCCCCTGCATCTTCCACTGCGCCCACGACCTGGGTCTCCGCACCGCCACCATGCTGCACATGGCCGGTTCGTCCCCCAATTTCCCCCTCGCCAACGACTGCACCTATTACAGCCTGGAAAACGACATCATCACCGAACCGTTTGAAATCGAAGCAGGCACGATCGCAGTGCCGACGAAACCGGGACTGGGTGTGGACATTGATGAAGCGATGTTGAAGCGATATCTGGTGAAGGGTTCGGCGGATTGATTTCCCGGTTACTATGTCAAATCAGGGGTGGCCCCGAATGCAATTCGGGGTTGTCGGAGACAACAGGAAATTGACAGGGTAAACCAGCGAATTTAATTTTAGTTTACCTACCACATGTTGTGAGAAGTTTGAGAGCAAACCAGGGGCTCTGTATTATGCAGGTAACACTGTCAGTTTCCTGCTCGCTGCGCTCGGCCCGAATTACATTCGGGCCCACCCGGTGAAGCGTTCGGCCAACTGAAGGATCGCGACCTCAATCAGAAATGATTACGGTGCATTCAGTTGCTGAAGACGATAACCCAGCTGACTGGTCTGCAGACCGTCAATGTAATAAACGCGGGGGCCTGGCCCATAGTGAAACTTGAGCTGTGGACCATCGATTCCCAGGGTTTTCTGGAGTCGTTTCTCTGCTGTTTTCCGGGGATAATGTTTCCGCAAATCGATCAGTCCATTTTGGGATTCCCAGCTTTCAAAGCTCGGAAATTTTGGCACCATAATTCGCTGCCCCGATTTTGAACTCTGCTGCCAGCCTTTCAGAATAAGGGGAGCCGGATGTGGTTTCACAGCAGCCACCGGGGCCTCCAGCTGCTTTATTTCTGGTTTCTCTGCTCGGACCTCTGTTGAAATCAGGCCGACCAGAGCCAGTAACATTCCTGCCAGTAAATTAAAAGAAGTTTTTCGCATCGCTCTGATTCTCCTCTGAGAAAAATGACCTGTGCCTGCAGGTACGAGGCGGGATTTTATGCCAGAACAGAATTACAGGCAAGATCCGTTTCGACAGAGAGAAGGGATCAATCACCAGGAAACAGGTCAGAGAACATCTTCAAAATCGAATGGTTTCCCTGCGACCTCCTGTTGTCCCACGACAACCTCGAATTGCATTCGAGGTCTCCCCTGATTTGACATTCATTCCAGGTTCAGCGCCTCTTCCATTGATTGACATCCCTCACCATTCCCAGTAGCCTGCAAAGACAGGGTTAACTGCAACAACCCCGTCACCTGCCTGAGTTTTCGGCAATAACCACCGCTGAAATAACAACCGATTTTAGAAAGCATGCACCATGACTTCCCGCTTTGTTTTTCGTTCTCAGCTGCGGCTGATGATTTCCGGTTTCCTCTGCTGCCTGCTCATCACCTCAACTGCGTTTGCCGCCAGTGGTCCGTATGCGGTCGAAGTGCGCAAGAACGTGATGGTCCCCATGCGGGATGGTGTGAAGCTGGCGACCGACGTTTACCTGCCCGTGGAAGATGGTGACGTCCTCGATCAGAAACTCCCCACCATTCTGGAACGCCGACCTTACAACAAAGACGGCTGTAAATCCTCGGGTACCTATTATGCTTCCCATGGCTACGCCTTCGTCGCCCAGGACACACGCGGCCGCTATGCCTCGGAAGGTGTCTGGCATATGCTGACTGATGACGGCGTCGACGGAGTCGATACCGCGGCCTGGATCGGGAAACAACCCTGGTCGAATGCAGAGATCGGTATGATCGGCACATCCTATGTCGGCGGTACACAGCATGCACTCGCGATGGAAAAACCGCCCGAACTGAAAACCATCATCCCCGTGGATGCGATGTCCAACCTGGGTTATGCCAGCATGCGAAACGGCGGCGCGTTTGAACTCCGCTTCTGGAACTGGATCTATCTCAACGCCGGCAAAGGCAGCCGTCAGTCACATGATCCCGGCACCGCGGCCGTCCTCAAGGAAATGGCAGAGAACCGCATGAAGTATCTGTTTCAGCTTCCACTTCGCAAAGGGACGACGCCGATGCAGCTGGCGTCTGAATACGAAGACTGGCTCGTCGCGGGCATGCAACATGGCGCCAACGATGATTTCTGGAAGCAGAACAACATCATCGATTACCCCGAACAGTACAAAGATATTCCCGTGTACCTGGTGAGTGGCTGGTACGATTCCTGGAGCAGCAATAACACGGCCAACTTCCAGGTGCTCTCGAAAACCATCAAAGGTCCCGTGTATATGATTATGGGCCCCTGGATTCACGGTCGGCAGGGATCCTATTCTCACGGCCAGGTCGACTTCGGCAAAGAAGCCGCCATCGCCGATCCGCTCGCCTGGCGAAAGGAATGGTACGATCACTGGCTCAAAGGCATCGATAACAGTGTCGGCACCGCTGCTCCTTTCGAAACACCCGTCCGCATCTTCGTGATGGGCACCGGCGACGGTTCCAGAACACAGGACGGCAAACTTCAGCATGGCGGCTACTGGCGCAATGAAAGCGAATGGCCGCTGAAACGTACTGTTTACACGAAATACCATCTGCAGCCGGCAGGCGGACTCTCCACAGAAAAACCGGAAACAGAAGAGGCTGCGACGACCTTTCTGTTTGATCCTGCCAACCCGGTCCCTACGATTGGCGGCAATATTTCCAGCGGCAATGATATTCTCGTCCAGGGTGGCTGGGATCAGAAAGGGAGTGAACACATCTGGAACTGGACGCAGCCCGTTCCGCTCTCCGCCCGCAATGATGTGATCGTCTTTCAGACTGAACCGCTGGCAGAAGATCTCGAAGTGACGGGCGAACTGAAAGTACAACTCTGGATCTCATCCGATGCGAAAGACACCGACTTCACCGCCAAGCTGATCGACGTATATCCGCCGAGCGCTGACTTCCCGGGTGGCTTCGACCTCAACATCGGCGACGGTATCATTCGCACCCGCTTCCGTGATTCCCTCAAGACCGAGAAGCTGATGGAGCCGGGCGAAATCTATCCGGTCACCATCAAACTCTATCCGACTTCGAATGTCTTCAAGAAAGGGCACCGCATCCGCGTTGATATCTCCAGCAGCAACTTCCCCCGCTTCGATATCAACCCCAACACGGGTGAACCTTTAAATGACAACCGCCGCACACAGACGGCGAATAATACGATCTATCACGACGCGAAACATCCCTCGCACATCGTGTTGCCGGTGATTCCGGCGAAGAAGTAAGCGCGTGACTGTTCATGAAAAAATAACGGCCAGAGAACCTGGGATCCTCTGGCCGTTTCTATTTTTACAATTAGCGGTTAAGCGACTTAGTATTCGCCGACCACATTACCGTCTGCTTTGTTTCCCAGGTCCTGCCAGGTTCCCAGGTGAATGTTCTCTGAGATGAAGCGAATCCGCCCGTCGGCAAACAGCGTGTGCACGCCACCCACGTGCTTGCTGCGCGAACCTAAGAGGGCAGTTCCGCCTGTGCTCTGGGCACATTCCATCAGATCCGAGTTGGGTCCGATCAGCGTCGTGTAGCTCCAGGACCACATGGACTGGGCGTAAAACCAGGAATAGCCGCGCAGTCTCTGATTGGCTGTCCCGGTACAGACGGTGCCCGAAGTCGCGTTGATGCCGGCATAAGGATGGCCCACCACACACTCGGAAGACAGCATGGTATTGGAGGTCCCGTCTTCAATGTCCTTGATCTGGGTCTTGCTGTTCAGGAACATGACTGAGCGACCGTTGTTCTGATAGGTCGAACCGCCGGCGGCATAACTTCCAGTATTCGCGGTAGAGGTCACATAGTTGGTGGGACCGAAGCTGGATTGTCCAGTCTTACCCCGGTTACCGGGATCACTGGGGCAGCGATAAGCGGGGATTTCATAAGCCCGGGCTTCGGTGTTGGCAGTGCCGCCACTACCCGGTTCCACATTCCAGTCGATCTTATTAAACAGGGGTGCCTGATCCATATAAGGCAGAATCCGGGCCTGCCAGTTAATCATATTGGTATTCCATTCCTCGGCAGCCCCCTGACGGCGGACCATGGCGGGGGGAAAGGTGCGAAAGGTATCGTGATAGTTATGCAGCGCCAGACCGATCTGCTTCAGGTTGTTTTTACAGCTGGAACGGCGGGCCGCTTCGCGTGCCTGTTGCACAGCCGGCAGCAGCAGCGCAATCAGAATGGCGATAATGGCAATAACCACCAGCAGCTCAATTAATGTAAATCCCTGGCGACGCTTCAGAAATAATGCTTTCATAGTTTTGATTGATCCATCTGAATATTGAATGAGAAAAAAAGAACATCAGTACGCGGAATCCGTACTGGACGAAAATGACTATTTGGCTTCGAGTGCAAAGTCGGCGGTATTCTCGTCCGCTTTGACTTCGTACTTCAGAGTTGTTTGTGTGTTGTACCGGGCGGGAATGTACTGCTGCATGATTTCGGTTTTTACGCCGTCCGATTCCTGAAACTTACCCGTTTTGCGGGTCGCATTAATCAGGACTTTGTTATTGCCGACGGCGGGACCCGCTTCAGCAGTGAGGGAGTAGTTTCCGTCTTTGATTAACGCCTGTGCCAGCTTGCCACGCACCGGTTTACCGGCTGCATCGACATCGGGCACAAACTGGATACTCCCCTCGGGCAAAGGTTTGCCATCGAAGGTCACCGTACCGGAGATAGCGGCGCGTTCGATGTGCTCGGCAGAGCCACCAAAACAGCCTGTCAGGGTCAATGCGCAGAAAAACAGCGCAACGGAATTCTTTCGCGAAACGGGGAACATAGCGAGCCTGTCTGTTCAATCAATTTCGAAATTCAGTTGTTGGGTTTAGAAAAGCAATCGGTCTGAAATCTCAGCTGACAACTTTGACCGAAGGGTCCGAATCGGGAGGGTTCCATGTGATTCGATAAGGCAGGTATCTGAGGTATGATTGTTTCCATCCGGGCTGAATTATAAGTGAGCAGGGTACCCGTTCACAATGAAAAACAGCCAAAATAACGATACAGAAGAGAGGTCGCCTGTGAACAGCCTGATCAATCTTCCAGCTCCCGGGCTTTGGAAAGTGCCGACGCCACCAGGCCTGCCGGAATGGAAACGATCCCCAGACCGACGACAAGAATACAGAAGGTAAACATTTTACCCCCTGCTGTCACAGGATAGATATCACCATAGCCGACTGTAGTCAGAGTCGAAACTGCCCACCACAGACTGTGAAAGACAGAGCTGAATTCGTCGGGCTGAGCCGGGTTCTCAAAGTGATAAATGCCCACTGCTGCCAGGTAAAGTACGATCAGGCTGGCAAACAGAAACAACGCCAGCTCTTCTTTGGCGATCAGGAATGCGCGATGAAATCGCTTTGCCGCAGCACTGTAACGAGCCAGCTTCAAAATACGAACCAGCCGCAGCAGGCGAAAGGATCGCAGCGACCTGAGATCCAGTCCGGTACTGAGATAAAACGGAAGGATTGCCAGTAAGTCGATGATCCCGAAGAAAGAGAAGATAAAGCCAGTCTTGTCAGAGGCAACCAGCACGCGCGCCAGATACTCGACAGTAAAGATGATTATACTCATGAGTTCGATGACATGCAGTGTGGCTCGACTTTCCTCTGAAAGGTCAGGCAGTGTCTCGATGGAGAAGCTGATCAGCGATACCACGATGATCGTTTGAATCGCCAGATCAAATGCTCTACCTGATTTTGTGTCTGAGTCTTCGATGATCTGTTTTAACTTCTGCAGCATTTTTTCTCTCCCGTTCCCTTCCGATTGACCTGCCTGCCAGGAACAGATGTAACCTCATTCCTGCCAGGCTCGCAACTTGATGACGTCCTCACGGTATCTGAGACACAATCGATATAGCACATCGGGGCTGCAACAAATTTTCATAATTTTTTGAAATCCCGCGAACAGGAAACACATAAGGGGGGTTAGATAACATAGAATTGCTGCGACACAATACCTGCCCGGCGTAAGCCCGGATCACCCCCTGATCCTCCGGAAGACGCTCTCAGACCCGCTTTCTCAATCAGCCAGTCCAGCAGACTGCTTTCCTTAATCCTCTACGAATCTACTTCCGTTTATTGAGTACCAACTCACCATGCTGCCTGTTTCCCGTTCGACTGTTTTTTTGCTGACTTTAATCGCCTGGACGCTGAGTGGCTGTTCTGGTGTTTCGAAGGATGGACTGGAGCGCGCGGCTGTTTCCGGGACTGTCAGTCTGGACGGCGAGCCACTGCCCGAGGGGAGTATCCAGTTTATTCCGGACCTCGATGCGACAGGCCAGCGGATTCATGGGAAAGCCGTTCAGGCCGTGATTACCAACGGCGTTTATTCGCTGGAGGCAGCCCAGGGACCGGTTGTGGGTGCGAACAAAATTCTGATCAATGCAACCCGGAAGACAGGGAAGTTCCAGAACTTTGATGGCGTAAAAACCGAAATCATGCAGCAGTATATTCCTGCAAAATACAATGCTGATTCCACGCTGAGGTATGAAGTGAAAGCCGGCAAGAACACGGCTGATTTTTCTCTCCAGACCCGCTAGCGATATTTTCTGCAGACTGATGATCTGACCGATCATTTTTTTTAATTCTTACCAGGGAACACTAACATTATGAAAACTGCCTTTCTGAAGCGCCGCCAGGGATTTACTTTAATTGAATTGCTGGTGGTCATTGCCATCATTGCCATCCTGATCGCGCTGCTGCTGCCGGCTGTGCAACAGGCACGCGAAGCAGCCCGCCGTTCCACCTGTAAAAATAACCTGAAGCAGATCGGTCTCGCGCTGCATAACTATCACGATACCGCGCTCACGTTTCCCTCCGCTCATGTGCGCACCGTTGCGAACAGCTGGCTCTCAAGCCAGATTGGCTGGCAGGCCCGCATTTTACCTTACGTCGATCAGGCGAACCTGTACAACATGATCGACTGGAGTATCCAGCCTGGTAATACCGGAACGGCAAATATGACAGCCATGAAAGAGGAACTGCCCGTCTTCCGTTGCCCCAGCGATCCCGGCAGCCGCGGCACCACCGGCCAGCCTGCGTATGGCCCCACTAACTATGTGGTCTGCTCGGCACAATACGGCGGTTTTTCAGCCGGTGGGACAGACTTTGCGAACAACGGGAGATCCGTCATGTTCCTGAACAGCGCCACCCGCATTCGTGACATTACCGATGGAACATCCAATACGATGATCGCATCGGAATGTAAAGTGGGTCATCCCTACGCGAGTGCCAATGCCACTTCAGGAACCGTCTGCACCGGTACCGCAAACCAGTTACTTCGCGGTTACACCTGGTTCTGGGGACAGTCGATGCATATGTGGAGCTACTCTACACTGGTCGGCCCCAACACCGACTTGCTGGAATGCTCCAGTGGAACCGGCGGTCCGGCTCTGATGGGTGCCCACAGCCAGCACACGGGTGGCGTCCATGTACTCTTCGCAGATGGACGGATTCAGTTTATTTCCGAAAACATCAACCTGGGAACCTGGCAGGACCTGGGGCACAAGACGGACGGCAATGTGGTCGGCGAATACTAAGCCACTTAACCGAAAAAAATGCGGCCAGTGGAAACAAAAACCACTGGCCGTTTTTTAATTTTCGGTTCCGATAATCAGAACAGGGTTTTGGCGGCTGAAGCTTTGAATCAAAGCAGACTCAGCTGCATTGTTCTGCACCACGCGTGATGCCCCCTAAATCTGCTGCCAGCCGATCAGCGATCAGACGGCACACATCGGAGCACTCCGCGAGACCTTCGACAATAATTACTTCAGGAACATCTGCAGCCTGCAGACCCAGTTCCTGCAATTCTTCGTGGCATTCAAACACAACGTTTTCTGTCGGCTGAACGTCGACGGTAATGATCAGCTGATTTTTAGTCAGCTCCCAGTGCCGGTCCTCTGTCGAACCAGAGACATCCCCTTCCTGATCGTTGAGAATGCGTTCCACAGTGGCGACCTCTGAATCACCGAGCGCGCGTTTCAGAAAAACCCGACTCGCAGTAATGATCGACATACTTGTCCTCTCCCTAAAATGTTCAATCAATCGTCTCATCGGAACAGCCGCTCTGATACTTTCTGATCAGAACACCTCTTGATAGAAACTCTGTTGCTGTTCCAGACTAAAGTATACTAAGTTAAGAGACGATTGTCGCCAGAAAAACAGACATTCATAAAAAGCCGTCAATATGTCGCGGGCTGGGCTTGCACTGAAATGCACTTATGCTAGTTGGTGTTTCTTAAGTCGAACTGGTCTTTCCTCAAAGAAAACCTGGCAGCACAATCGAAAACAGACTGGGAAACAGATCTGTAGAATAACCTGAATTCAATTTCTGTCCGGTTCTGCTTTCTCTACAGGTGCAGGAGAAATCCAGGTTCGCTGAAAATCATCTTCGAATATCAGTTGTTTTTTGCCTGTATACTGGATTTCTTTCGACATCATTTTTTGCTGAGACGATTTGTCGATTTTTGTTTTTTCGAAATGGTAGTGATCGCCTTGCTCGTCCGTCTTCAGATACGTCCACGTCACCTTGACACTTTCATCCGGTTGACCAGTTCCCAATGTCGCTCCATGCGTGACGGTGGTGTTGGCAGAAGTTTTCTGAGGACTGAATCTGGTTGAAGACGATGAACCTGCCTGGAGATTTTCCATGTTCACGATGACCGGTCGGTACACAGGATCCAAGAACTCTGGTGGCGATTTTACCTTCTCAGGCCGCACTGAACTGTCTACTTCTACTTTATCAGACACATCTTCAACAGTCGTTGTTGATGAGTCGCAGCCCAATAGGGACATCAAAAAAAGGAGTGACAGCGTTTGATATTTCATCGATCGTTTCCTCGATAGTTTGTTCGTCGTTGAACTCTCCCGTTGGGATACTTCCATGTTAATCGCAATGTGGCTTACTTTCTTTGTCTTTTCCACTTATTTTTTTGCATAAATATCGCGGAGCGCGGACTCCAGATCGGGAAAGGAAAAATCGAACTCTTCTTCCCGCAGGCGGCGCGAGACACAGTAGCGGCCATACAGCGCCAGTTCCGGATCGGTCCGCATCAGCAGTGGCGCCCCGATCCGTACCATCCAGCTTGCCGCGGGCAGGCCGATGGGCATCTTGAATGCCCGTCGCAGTTCGCGCATGAATTCGGCATTCGAAACCGGTTCCGGAGCGGTTGCCAGGTAAGCCCCCTGCATGCTTTCATCGGTGATGGCGCGATAGAAGAGGCGATTCATATCCAGCTCGTGAATCCAGCTCATCCCCTGCTGACCACTGCCCACTGTGCCTCCCAGCCCCCAGCGAACGAGTTTACTCAGTCGCGACAAAGCACCTCCATTGCGGCCCACCACAAAACTCGTTCGCAAAATCACCTGACGCATCTCGGGCAAAACCGCTCGCGCAAAAGCGGCTTCCCACTCGCGTGCCACAAAGGGAGCCAGACCGTAACCGAAGGCGGAGTCTTCATCACAGACGCACTCCGGCGGATCGCCATAGCGATGGGCCGTCGACATCTGCACCCAGACCGGTGGCGGCGTCTGAATCTTTCGCACCGCCTTGCCCAGTACTTCGGTTGCTTCGACCCGCGAGCGTAGAATTTCATCACAGTGATCGGGGGTTTTGATACAGTCCACGGTCCGTCCTGCCAGGTTCACCACCGCAGCCGCTCCCTCCAGTTCCCTGCACCACTCACCCACGCCACGGGCATCCCATCGCACAAACCGCCACGCACCCTGCCGTTCTGGCTGTTGTCGTGATAGCACTACAACGTCATAGCCGAATTCAGTTAGGTATTCCGCCAGGTTTAATCCCAGAAATCCACTGCCTCCGGCGATCACAACGCGATTTGTCGTTTGCATACTGACGGACTTTGTATAGAAATATTTTACTGCTGTTAATACCGATACGGCACACCGGGAATCTCAAAGATATCAGACTGATCTTTGCTGATGTATGCTCTCAGGGCATCTGGTGAGACGGAATTAGAAGTCAGAGGATTCTATCATATACGATGTAACAACCGGAAATCTATTAAAACATCTCGTATCCGGTCACAAAATAAATCAGCGAGTCGACGATCAGAGCCAGGCCGACCAGCGTCAGTAGAATGGGCATGAGAAAATTGCTGATGCTCACAAGCCAGGTATTGATTTTGCGTAAAATATCCTGACTCTTCTGCCCGGAAGTCGCGATCAGAACGGGAACCAGAACAAATGGCAGGGCATAGAGCACATTGTACGCCGCCAACACCCCCAGCGCTGTCACTGGTGACAGGTCGGCCTTGAGCATTTGATCCAACGCCGCAAAATAAGGGAGCGCGAAGGGCATGCCCATGAAACTGACCACCGCCCCCAGTCCGATCGCCTTAAGTGGAGTCATTGTTCGAGTCTCTGCAGCCTGTTCTGTTTTTTCTGTTTTCCAGGACAGGTAGCCCACCCAGAGCAAAATCACTCCTAACACAAAGCCGATGATGTAATCGATCAACTGCGGATGCGACAGATGATCGGAGATCTGTTCGATGCCCAGTGCAATCACAATCCCCGCCAGATAATAAGCCAGAGTATGCCCCAGCAGGACGGCGCAGCTGTTGATTACAGGACGATCGGTACCAGCGGCATAAACCAGAAAGGCAAATAATACGGGGTTGACGATATCCGCAATCAGAATCGGAACCAGGGTCATCCAGAGTTCGAACACAGACTCACATCCTTTTGAAGTCTAATACAAATAAGCAATCGTAGCCTGATCAGTGACCAATGGAAGCTGCTACGATGAATCTCTCGACCAATTCAGCTCAGAACTTGAATCTGTTGACTGGCCTTCGCGTTATTTTACTTTCCAGGGAATCTGTATCATCTTTACTGCATGTGATCATGCATAAAGGCAAAAGCCCGCCGGTAAGCGTCGTCAATCAGTTTCGGATCGCCGCCCGCCAGGCCGTGTTCGGCATTCGGGATCGTCACCAGTTCATGTTCGACGCCCTGCTGCTGGAACCGCTCTGCCATCAACGTCGACTGTTCGTAAGGCACATCGGTGTCTTTCGTGCCATGCACCATCAGCGTGGGAGGATACTCTTTCGTCACATTCTTGATGGTCATATAGGGATCAAACTTTTCCGGTTCGCTGTGATGGTCCCAGCCGGAGACCGCATTTGGCCAGATTCCCTGCTGTCGACAGTACTGATAGAAGGCGCCGCGCTCTTTTCTGCTCTCCCGTGAATCCGCAATCGGCGCTGTACCGACCTGCTGATATGCTTCTGCTTTCGTCAGTTTCGTCTGATGTCGTGCATGCGGACTGGGCTTACCGATCCAGTCGCCAATCAGATCGCCGTACCCCCAGAAAGGAACAAGGACCGTTGGCCTGGGTTTCGCCCGGTAGCCGGCGATCATCGTCAGACAGCCTCCCGCCGATCCTCCCGAGACGGCGACCTTGCTGGTATCCACGTTGAACAGTTCCGGCCCCTTTTCCTGCAGCCAGGTGAATCCGTCTTCCAGGTCCGCAACGATTTCCGGCAGTTTCGTTTCGGGGGCGAGACGATAATCAAACGAAACCACCGTGTAGCCGGCGTTCAACATGTCCTGCAATACGCGACCACTCACGCCCCCTCGATGCCCGACGATCAGCGCTCCGCCGTGAAACCAGACCATCACGGGCCGCGTTTGATTATCGTCGGCCCGGTAGACGTCGGCTTTGATCTCCAGGTCACCTGCTGTTTTATAGGTGAAGGTTTTGACTTTGGGTTTCGCTGCTTTTGCATACGTGAGTTCCGGTAACCACAGTGCCGAGGCAGCACAGAGACCCAGCATCTGACGGCGATTGAAGACTTCTGACATGAGTGGTTCTCCTGAAGAATCAAAATCGGCACTGCATCCAAGATAGCAGATCGAACCGTCCCGAAGCAAACTTGAAAACATTATCGGGCAGAAAAACAGACCAGCAGCACGATCAGCGCCGCCACGGCCAGTAACATCAGCCAGGCGCTTTGATCGGAAACGCGTTCCGGATGCCGCCACCAGTCCTGCAATGAACCGAGCCGATGCCAGAGCCAGAAACCGGCGGGAACGGTCAACAGCCCAAAGCCCCACATCATCCACAAAGGCGTGCCCGTCTGCAGCATCACGCCACAATCACCGATGCCGTCGAGTGAGCCGCCGGCAATGTAAGCTCCGTTCGCAATCAGGCAGAACCCGGCAAAAAACTGGAGCAGCGAAACAAACCGAACCCGCAGCACTCGTCCCACCAGCCAAAACAACAATGGCAGCAGCACTCCCAGCAGTGGTCCCGCCCAGACAACCAGTCCCGGCGCGGGATTGATCGACAGGTCGGTTCGCGAAACGGAAAGCGGATGCAGCACCACCCGCGAAATCGAACCTCCCGTGAAGATGCCTCCCAGAACATGTCCCAGTTCGTGCACCCCCATCATTGCCAGCCAGCTGCCGCAAAGCAGTGAGAGAATGAAGACCAGCTGATAAATTCGAGACATGTAGATGGATCCAGCTCAATCTGAAACACCGGGAAACAGTTCCTTTCAAATTATCAGAAACCGGGTGCGAACGAAACGAGATTATTTTGTTTATCTCTCTTTATAGAAAAGGCTTAAGCCACATTTGGATTCGACCAGACTCCGATCAGTAAAGTGAACGCTTCTTCGCAAAAAATTACTTTTGACGGGTGACATTGCATTCAGAGGGCTGTTATTATGAAGCACCACCCTTTTTTAATTTCCTTTAGTTTTACCTCGCAAAGAAATAGTCCTCATGTGCAACAGAGTGATTTTGAAGCACGCGCTCTCGCTGTTTGTTTTTCTGAGTTTCTGCAGTCTGGGTGTGATCCCTCTCTCGGCTGAAGAACAGGCCGATGCCAACAAGGCAGCCACTCCCGCGGATCAGCCTCTGATTGTGTTTGTGATCGGTGAAGAAGGTTATAAGACAGCTGAGAGCCTGCCTGCTTTTGCCAGGGAGCACCTGCAGCCTCTCGGATTTCGAACCGAGTTTGTCTTCGCCGACAAAGAGGACCCGAATTCGTTTCCCGGCCTGAAATCACTCAAAGATGCGGACCTGCTGTTCCTGAGCGTGCGTCGAAAAACTTTACCGGCCGCCCAGATGAAACTGCTCCGCGATTACCTCGATGCCGGCAAACCGCTGGTCGCCATTCGCACTTCGAGCCACGGCTTCTCGCTCAGCAAAGGGGAACCGGCAGAAGGTTATGTCGAGTGGAAAAACTTTGACACGGAAGTGCTGGGAGGCGAATACGCGGGTGACTTTGGTAATAAAACACCGACCGATGTAACCACCCAGCTGCGGGCCGAGCAGGACCCGATCATGGCGAGTGTCCGCAATAAATATTTCCGCAGTGAAGGTTCGATGTATAAAAGCACGAACCTCAAAAGTTCGACAAAGACATTACTGATCGGCCTGTCCAACGTGGATGGGCAACCGGTCCATATGCCTGTCGCGTGGACGAACCGCTATAAAAAATCACTGGTATTCTACACGTCACTCGGACACCCGGGCGATTTCAAAATCAATACGTTTACGCACACCCTGGTGAACGCCATCTACTGGTGTCTCAAAAAAGAACCACCCCAGGTGGATGTTGCCGGCAAAATCACCCGCGATCGCTTCAAGAAAAATGTCGCCGCCAACGAGCAGGTTGACAAAGTCATGAAAGCCTTCAAAGGCAAAGGTGAAGTCGGCGATGAATCGGATCCGACTCCTCCCGAACAGGCGGTTAAACTGTTTCAGGTTCACAAAGACTTTGAAATGGAAAGCATCGCTGCGGAACCCGAAGTCATGCAGCCCCTCTATCTCAGCTTCGATCATCGCGGCCGGATGTGGGTCGTACAATATCTGCAGTACCCGTTCCCCGCCGGCCTGAAAGTCGTCAAATACGATCAGTACCTGCGGGCCGTCTTCGATAAGGTCCCCCCCGCACCGCCGAATCACTTCAAAGGGGCCGACAAGATTTCGGTCCTCGAAGACACCGACGGCGATGGTACGTTTGATAAAATCAAAGACGTGATTACCGGTCTGAATATTGTCTCCGCAGTCACGGTGGGCAAAGGCGGCATCTGGGTCTTGAATCCTCCTTACCTGCTGTTCTATCCCGATGCCGACGGCGATGACATTCCTGACGGCGATCCTGAAGTGCATCTGTCCGGCTTTGGTCTGGAAGACACCCACTCCGTTGCCAACAGCATCAAGTGGGGTCCTGATGGCTGGCTGTATGGTGCCAACGGCAGTACGACCACGGGAACTGTCAGTTCAGCTGTCACGAAAAATGTGCACTTCAAAGGTCAGATGATCTGGCGTTATCACCCCGAAACTAAAATCTTCGAAATCTATGCCGAAGGGGGCGGGAATACCTTCAGTGTGGAAATCGATTCCAAAGGTCGCGTCTTCTCAGGCACGAATAACGGCGGCACCCGCGGCATGCATTATGCGCAAGGGGGCTACGCTCATAAGAACTGGGGCAAACATGGTCCTTTGACCAACCCGTTCGCCTTTGGTTATTACGAACACATGCGGCACAAAGGTTACCAGGAACGCTTCAGCCAGACTTTTTCCATTTACGAAGGGGGCGCATTTCCCGCCAAATACAATGGTGCCGTCTTCGCAGCAAATTCATTGCATAACCGCGTGATGGCCAGCAATCTGATTCCCGATACATCCACTTATCGCACAGAAGACATGCCACCGATCGTGATGACGCAGGATCGCTGGTTCCGTCCCGTCGATATCAAGGTGGGCCCCGATGGCAGTGTGTACCTCGCCGACTGGTACGACAGTCGCCTGACACACGTCG
>TARA_R100001132_G_scaffold27387_1_pt1 | contig 14882 bp, 9 predicted proteins | sample TARA_R100001132 | Tara Oceans TARA_R100001132 (sample SAMEA2621247) | marine metagenome | biome: marine biome (ENVO:00000447); feature: mesopelagic zone (ENVO:00000213); material: "saline water (ENVO:00002010), including plankton (ENVO:xxxxxxxx)" | depth 800 m | reverse complement strand
CGCGTTATACGATACCTGTCTGGATGATAAGGGTACGCCGACTGGCCTCGATTTTGGCTACGTCGTGGTCGGTAAGCTGACTTCCCGCATGACACACTGGCAGCCCGGTGATCGTGTCGAGATCTGGGGGCCGCTGGGAAACGGGTTTCCTCACCCGGGCAGCGGTTCACTGGTGATGGTGGCGGGGGGAATCGGGCAGACTCCCTTTCTGGCCACAGCACGAGAAGCACTGGGACTGCGCCAATACGGTCAACCCGAGCGTATATTGCCTGTATTGCCAGATTCTGTGAGCCTGTTATACGGCGCGCGATCCAAAGCATATCTGGCCGGCCTGGATGATTTTCAACTGGACGGACTCAATGTCGAAGTCGCGACCGATGATGGATCATACGGACATCAGGGCTTTGTGACCGAGTTGTTACAGCAGCGGATTGAGAGCGACTCACCCCCGTCAACGATTTTCAGTTGTGGGCCGGAACCGATGATGGAAGCGGTCAGCAAAATTGCATCCCGGGCGGGAATTACCTGTTGGCTGTCGCTGGAGACTCCGATGGCCTGCGGTTTTGGTGCCTGCTTCAGTTGCGTGGCGAAAGTCCGGATCAGTGATGATGAGTGGGATTATCGGCGGACCTGTGTCGAAGGACCGGTTTTCAATGCAGAATCTCTGATCTTTTAAGTCCGATTACTGTGGCTGAGTGAGGTTCCCGACGTTTGCGTCTGTCGCAGAGGCGCACCGGGGCACTCCTGTGAAACAGGTAGGGCAGAGAGGTATAACTTCCTTTAAAAACAGCGGTTGCAGCGAGATCATATTGACAGTTCTCCTTAAAAATCTTTATAGTCCTGCCAGCAGACAGGCCCGATAATGAGTGTGAAATATGATAAGCACAATCTGATCGATGCAGAATCTTTTGCCGAATTGACGCAAAGCCGGTCAGAGTCCGGTTCTAACGCTGGTTCAGATCAACAGGCCGAGAGTGCGCAGCAGCAGCAACTGATTCCCCCCGGTTTTAAAGTGCTGTTTGTCAGTGAAGTGCGACCGGTGTGGGTGAGTCTGGCATTACGGCTGGATGCAACAGGCTGCAGTGAACCACGGTTTGAATGGGTTTCCACCGCCGAAGAAGCGTTAACGCAATTGCGAAAAGACAGCTTTGACTGTCTGCTGATTCAGTTTGACGAGGTTCTGAAAAAGTCACGCCTGGAACTGTTGAATGCCATTCGTATCAGTGGGTGTCACGAGCCTGTTGTCCTGTTGTTGTCGCATCCCGATGACCAGGTGACGCTGGCTGCCTGTGAAAACCAGGCGGAAATCCTTGTTTCTCCCGCGATGTGGGAATCACCGGCATTATTAAGTGTCGTGCGTCGCGCCCTGTTTGTTCAACAACTCACTGAAGAAAACCATCAATTACAGGTGGACAAACATCGGCGTCTGATTCGTGAACGGGATGAAGCGGAACGACTGCTGAATCAGCAGCGCTCGATTGTAGAAGAACTGCAGACCCTGGTTTATCCCGATGCGATAAACGAAATGCAGTCTGAAACTGCAGGAGATAAACAGACGGATCCTCACAAATCTGATGCTGCAGCAGAACTTCCCCGGATACCCTTCGAGGTTCGAGATTACTATCACGAATTATTACGTACCTACGTAATCATGGGAGCGGGCAGCCTCAAAGATGAAATACTGCAGATCGCCGAACTACTGGCGGCTGTGGACTTAACGCCCCCCCAGGTGCTGGAATTTCATCTGGAGTGTGTAGAACTGATCGTCAAAGGGCTGGGCAATCGGAGTTCCCGACATGTAATGAGTCGAGCCGATCTGCTGGCACTGGAGATGATGGTTCATCTGGGGGAATGTTATCAGAAGAAAAACGGCAACTAAATTGTGGCCCGTTGTCGTGAAGTCTCTCTACGGGTAAGAACCGGGAAATAGTACGAGAGACGCTTTAAGAAATTGATGTGCTCCGGATTTTAAGAGAGTGCCCGTATTCTTTTCGTGATCCGTTCAATCGTCAGACCGGCAGCCAGTGATATGATTGACGGGGGAAGCGAGCGTGTTCTAAGTGGCTCTTATGAAACAGCTTGTGGCTTCGGTTTCTTATTTGTAAGAGTCCGTCAAAAAGTACTATAAATCATTTCCATAGCGACGTATAATAGAGCAAAATTAACTGTGCGATGTGGTCAGTTATTTAGTTTCTTCCCCACGAAACGCAGACCTTGGTAATTTTGACTGTCATGGCAGACAGACACATCGGGGTTGTTCGTTTCAGAGCATGAGATTGATTTACCAAATCTGATCCGCAAAATGCATTACCAATAATTGATCATGTCTGGGACATTGAGGATGGGTTCAGAAAAACTTGCCGGGGCAAATGCTCAGGCTTTAGAGACTTTGGTTCCCGAAGAATACAAAAAAGAAGCGGGCAAGTTCTGCCCGCATGCGGGCGTCGTTTCGCGTGGCTCCGGAATGTTTCAGGAGCAGGGACGACAGCTGCTGCTCAGTCGTCTTCGCGTGGCTTCATTGCTGCTGGCTTTGGCGACTTCGGCGTTTCTGATACGCGGCTTGTGGCTTGGTGAATTTGATGATTCACACGGACAGGAAATGCTTGTCCTGGATACCATCTTAACGGGAATCCTGTTTTCTGTCGCTGGTGTCCTGTGGTTGAAACCCTGCCTGTGCCTGTGGCGTCTGCGTATTTGTGAAGCGATCACTTTTGGTGCGCCTGCGGTATTTCTCATCTGGTGGCACTTCTGTGAGCTCTGCGCCTGCGATCCCATTTTATTGGGCAAAGTGGCGTTTGCATTTCCTCTGCGCACCGTCTTTCCCTGGATGATTCTGATTTATACTTACGGGTTTTTCATTCCCAACTCGCTGCGGGGTGTGATCTCTGTCGTGAGCCTGATGGTGATCAGCCCGCTCGTCGGAGCAGTGATGACGGGAAAGCAGGTGCCCCAGGTTTCAGAGGTACTCTACTCAGGCGGGTTGTCGGAAATGATCATTTTGCTGTTGATCGCTGCCAGTACCGCCGTCTATGGTTCGCATCGTGTGGGCAGTCTGAGACGCGAAGCCTTCGATGCGAAGAGCATCGGCATGTACACTTTGCGGAAGCAGGTAGGCAGCGGTGGGATGGGAGAAGTCTATCTGGCGGAACATCGTCTGCTCAAACGTCCGTGTGCCATTAAACTGATCCGGCGGGACAAGGTGGATGATGAAAACATCCTGTTGCGGTTCGAGAGTGAAGTGCAGGCGACCGCGGGATTAACACATCCCAATACGATCGAAATCTATGATTACGGCCATACCGAAGAGGGGACATTCTTTTATGTGATGGAGTTTCTGCCCGGGTTGAACCTGCAGGAAATCGTCGAACGCTTCGGCGTCCTGCCTCCGGAACGGGTTGTCTATCTGTTGAAGCAGGTCTGTTCTGCTCTGGCGGAAGCGCATCATAAAGGTCTGATTCATCGAGATATCAAACCCGGGAATATCTTTTCCGCTGAGCGTGGGGGGCTGTACGATGTTGCCAAGCTGCTGGATTTTGGACTGGTCAAGGATAAACGCTCGAATACCGATTCGTTGAACCTGACCATGGAAGGGGCTGTCGTCGGATCGCCTCTGTATACCAGTCCTGAAGCCGTGACCGGAGACGGGACTCCCGATCCCCGTTCTGATATCTACTCGCTGGGAGCCAGTGCCTACTATTTACTGACGGGCAAACCAGTCTTCGAAGGCGAAAATGCACTGAAGGTGATGTTCGCGCATGCGAGCGAGACGGTTATTCCTCCGTCGTCGATCAATCCCCGCATCCCGGAAGAACTGGAAGCGATCGTCATGAAGTGCCTGGAGAAGAAACCGGAAGATCGCTACCAGCGAGCAGAAGAACTGAGTGCCGCCTTGAAATTGCTCGAGGTTGATGAATGGACACAAGAGCAGGCGATTGCCTGGTGGTCAGAAGCAGAACAGCTCGTGCAGCAGGAACCGGACGCAGAATATGTATCAGATTACATGAAGGCGACCACGATTCTGCCTGTGAATGCCTGAGTCCGCACTGAGCCAGGTTTAAGTGCAGCTGCGCGACTTATCTTTTTCGATGCTGCCAGTTCAAACGGTCCCGGGTCAGGAAACCATGCCTGATGGCACAGTCGACACAGTAGATGTCATGGCCGTTCGTCACCATAATCTCACCATGCATTAACAGGTGGAAATGGTCCTGCCCGGGAAATTTGGAAAAGCAATATTCTTTGGAAGACGAGCGTTTGACGATGAGGTTGATGTTGTCTGTCTCGTTGACGGGCACATACAAGCGTGCATCGGGATTCTGATTTTGGTCCGTTTCGTTTTCCATGTGAGATTGCAGTCTAAGCTTGAACTTCTGGTACGGGGACACCCAGTTCCCCGGCAAGACTGGTCAGGGCTTCCCAGTTTCCTTTATCCAGAGAGATGCCTGTCGTTTTTCGGGTGGCAGCGGTTTTCTTTTCCGGATCGCCTGGCAGAAAGATCTCGCTGATTCCCTCTTTGAGGGGCACGCTTCTGACATACTTCTCCAGATTGGTGATTTCGTTGAGCAGATGGTTCTGGCCTCCCAGGTGACCGGGATCGATGACCACGACGAAGACACAGTTTCCCTGTGGCGGTGGTGGGTCAGGGAAAGCACATTGTCCGCCTGAAAGGGCACCGCAGAGCATTTCTACCATGAAAGAGAGCCCGAATCCTTTATAAGCCTGGTCACCGCCCATCGGAAGAATCGTGCCTGGAGGATTGCCGTAGAGCATATTGGGGTCTGTGGTGGGGTTTCCATCGGGGTCCAGGATCAGTCCGGGAGGAACCTGTTCGCCGGCGATTTTTTTGATGCGAACTTTGCCTTCTGCGGTGGCAGAGGTACCGAAGTCGAGTACAAACGGGCCTTCCGCACCGCCGGGCATGCCGATACAGATCGGGTTGGTTCCCAGTCGAGGTCGTTTGCCCCCGACGGGCGCGACGCGGGGGGCAGAGCCGTGTGTGTTGGCACAGATAATGGAAGCCATCCCCTGGGCGGCAGCCATTTCAGCATATTCCCCCAGGCGACCGATGTGTGAGGCACGCTTGAGTGTACCACAGGAGACGCCGAGTGTGCCCGCTTTTTCAATCAAACGATTCATCAACTCGTGCATGACAGTCTGGCCAAATCCCCAGCATCCGTCGCCGGCAATCGCTGCCGGTGTTTCATTGAGAATCTGCAGTTTCTCGCCGGCTTTCAGAATACCTTCTTTGACGCGGCCCAGATAAAAGGGAAGACGCATCACGCCGTGCGAGTCGTGCCCCAGCAGGTTGGCGTCGACCAGGCTATGGGAAACGATGCGTGCTTCTTCTTCATTCGCGCCTCCTTTAAGCAGGAGTGATTCGGTAAAGTCTTGCAATGACTGGGCAGAGATAACGGGCACTTCAGAAAGTCCTTCAGATAAGTGGTATGGTTGAGCCAATTCTGGACAAAAGCTGGAATTGCAGGATGCATCGGTTTCTATCATACAAACTATTTTATATCCGGTAAATTTAGGGGATATCAGGATTTTCCCTGTTGACCAGAAAAAACGACAGGCCCGAACTCCGTCGTTTGAATCTTTTGCACAGTAAGTTGAACCAACTGGTCTGATTAGATAAAAGAATAGCCCCGGAGAGAGACCGCCCCCCGGTTGTTCTGGAGGTGTTCGGGTATTGATCTTCAGTCCTGTTTTTTGAAATTCGTGGAAATCGGAGAAAAAGTCGGACCGATTAACGAATACGGAAAATTCATCATCTTCTCAAATTTTAACAAAGAGACGGGCGTTTCAACTCTTCTGACAGATGACCGTCTGGCTGGACGATACTCGTCAGGTCAACCTGTTGATTCGGGACGGGACGCAAGTCAGCGAACAGCTGACTTCACTGAAATCACAGGTGAACGAGATTTATTGCGAGAGGGACAGTGAATGAGTTTCAGTGTAGAGAACATCCAGTCACTTAACGAACTGCGACAATTTATTCATAAAACACTCTGTGAGAAAGAGAACCTGCTGGAAGAGCAGTTCTCGATGTCGGAAATGTCCCTGATTCGTCGGGGACGCAGTTGCGGACTGCAGTTCTCGATCAATGGCCCCCGTAGCGTCCGTCTGGGAGCAATCTGGGCTTCCGACTCGAATATGGTCTACTTCTATGATGCACGGGGCGAACGCTATGCCAAGGTCCATCTTCCCAATCGGATCTTTATGGCAGAAGAAGAAGCTGCCTGACCTCTGCTTTAATCTGTGTTGTTGCGCCCCGGGAGTGACGAGCGTGTTGCGCTGGTGGTCGTCAGTACCTGCAGGCGAGTCGCCGCTTTGCTGCTGCCATACTTTTCCGCGTTGCGATAATGCAGAATGGCAATTGTAGGCGTCGAATGTTTTTTCTCTGCCTGCTGCCCCAGTTCATAAAATCGTTCCGCCTTGGACTGCCTGATTTCGCTGGCGTTTGAAATCGTTTCCGCGGTACCGCTGGCGGTTGACCGATTTTCAGTGGGCTGATTCAGTAACTGGTTTCTCCAGTGCTGATATGCGGAAGGATTGTATGGGGAGTCGCGTAACACGCGCGGCGCGGAATTGAGCAGCATCTGATCCATGGCTTCAAAATCATGGATATAAACGCTCACATTGCTGGTTGCACTCTGAAAAGAGTGACCGTACGAGGAACCACCGCGAAACGGTCCTGACTGTCTGAAATGGGAGGCCCCTGATTGAACTCCTCCCAGCAATGCAGAACCTCGATCGGGAACAGTCAGTGTTGTTCCCGTTGAAAATTGTTGTACGATGGGTTGCTGGATTCTGACAGCCTGTGCTTCCGCGATTTCGAGAGGGGCGACGATCAGGCAGATCAACGTGCTTCCGCATGCAATGATTGATTTCATGGCTGGTCTTTCTGATCAGACGGTGTCCCCGTTTATTGTTGCGTCTTCCAGGTCAAGGGGACGGATCATAGTGCCGGGGCATAGATACCAGGAATTTTCGTTCGGGAGTCGCGATGGTTAATAGTGATACGCTCCCGAATTTGAGACTGATTGAACTCTCTATCGTAAGGCATCAGTCTGGGATCGACAACTGTTTTTTCAGGATGTGACACCGCAATTTGTTGTGATGCAGACTCTTGATTGATTCGAGAGTAACCACTTTCAATATCCGGAGTGAAGATGAAATTGTTCTATAGCTCAGCAGTGAAATGGTTTGCGGGAATAGTATTGCTGCTGTCATGCATGTTCAGTGCAGCAGAAGGTGTGTCGGCAGAAAATCGTCCCAATGTGATCATCGTTCTGACCGACGACCAGGGATATGGCGATGTCGGGTTTCACAATAATCCCAAAATCAGAACACCTCACCTGGATCAACTGGCCCGGAAGAGCATCGAACTGACCCGGTTCTATTGCAGTCCGGTGTGTGCACCGACGCGTGCCAGCCTGTTGACCGGTCGCAACTATTATCGTACGGGAGTCATTCATACCTCGCGTGGCGGCGCGAAAATGCAGGGTGATGAGGTCACGCTTGCCGAGTTGCTGCAGCTGGCGGGCTACCAGACCGGGATCTTCGGGAAATGGCACCTGGGGGATAATTATCCGATGCGGCCGCAGGATCAGGGCTTTGCAGAAACACTGATTCATAAAAGTGGCGGGATTGGACAGAGTCCCGATCAGCCCAACAGTTATTTTCATCCGAAGCTCTGGAAGAACGGGGATGCATTTGAATCGACCGGCTATTGCACGGATGTGTTTTTTGATGAGGCGCTGAAATTTATGGATCGACAGCAGCAGGCAGAGAAACCGTTTTTTGTTTATCTGGCGACGAATGCACCGCATACACCTCTGGAGATCGCTGAATCGTACTGGAAGCCTTATCAGCAGCAGGGGCTCGATGAAACGACGGCCCGCGTGTATGGGATGCTTACAAACCTGGATGAAAACATGGGAAAACTGCTCTCGCATCTGGATCGCAGCGGACTGGCCGAATCGACCCTGGTGATATTTCTGGGAGATAATGGTCCGCAGCAGAAGCGATATACGGCAGGGCTCCGCGGTCGGAAATCCTGGATCTATGAAGGGGGGATTAGGGTTCCCTGCCTGGCGTACTGGCCTGGTCATTTTCGGGAAGGGGAGAAGATCGATCAGATCGCCGCTCATATCGATTTGCTGCCTACTCTGTTGACCCTGACAAATACACCGCGGCCTGAAGCCCTCAAACTGGATGGAGTCGATCTGTCACCATTATTGACAGGCAGTCAACAGAAGCTGCCGGAGCGGAGCCTGTTTTTCCAGGTGCATCGAGGGTTGATGCCTCAACGCTATCAGAATTTCGCAGTGGTGACAGAGCGGTTTAAGCTGGCAGGTTATCCCGGCACATTTGGAAATGAAAACCTGATGCTACAGGCGGTACCCGTACTGGAACTGTATGATCTGTCAAACGACCCGGGGGAACAAGAGAATGTGTTGCACGCACATCCCGAGACAGTAAAAGATCTGCTCTCACAATACGAAGCCTGGTTTTCGGAAATGAAAGCAGCCCGGAACTTTGAACCAGGCCTGATTGTGATCGATCAGATGAAGGAGCACCCCAGTGTCTTGTGCCGTTATCAGGATGGAACGTTCCAGCGAGGAGTTTCAGAAGGCTGGATGGTAAAAATCGTCCGAGCGGGCCTGTATCAAATCAAGATCAAGCGACAAACAGAAAAACCAGGCAAACTTTTTGTGAACTGGCAGGGCAGAACCGTGCATGAATACCTGGCGGCGGAAGAGTCAACTGCAGAGTTTGAACTGAAAGCCGGGACGGGACTGCTCGATATCTGCTTCCAGGCAGAGGGAGAGGATCGGATTTATCCCGGCGATAACAGTACACGGGGAGATGTCGTTCTTACTCAGATGAAATAAAAAAACCGGCGGGGAAATCTGGTTCCCAGCCGGTTATGCTGAATCATGTATTTAGTGGGGCGTCCTAGTAGTTCCAGTCCAGACCGACACTCCAGGTTCCGACACTCCATTTTTCCCGCTTCACATCAATGGAAGGAAACAGGCCTCGTGTTGGCATCCCGGTCCAGAGAATACTTTCGTAAGGGCGAGTGACTTCGCCGGCGACAATGTAAGTGTAGCCGACTTTCAGTTTGGCTTCTTCCAGCAGTTTCATGCGTTTCAGTACTGGTACTTTGTCGAAGAGGTTCATTTCTGCGAAGATCGACTGTTCAAACAATGGTGAAACGTGCGTGTGAGTCTGGTAGTCGCTGAACTGGTTTGGATTGGGATCAGCGGCGGTAGGTGTGATCAGGGCTTGAGGACGATCGGGGTCGGTCGGATCATCGCGGGTGATCATACCAATGTTATCGCCGTTCAGTTTGATCTTTGATCTGTTCGCCATGATACCGAATTTGGTCTGACCCCAGATTTTGAATTTATCGCCACCCAGATCAAACTGGAAGCCGATTTCAGGTCCAGCCAGATGGGTATCTACCGTATTGTTTACATAAGAAGTCACAGGATCATTCACACCGAGGAAAAAGACAGTTGTGGTCGTACTGGTATTACCGGAGGACTCGTCTTCAGAGAAACCGGTGTTGTCAATAATACCATCCTGGTTTTCGTCAGTACCAGTGGGGAGTGAAACCACTTTCAAGTCGGGTTGAGTGGCAGCAACCGTTGTTCCTTCGGCATAAACCAGACCACTGTCACGACCGTAGAAACTGAATCCTTCCCGGACCTGCATGTATCGGGCACCAGCCAGACCGCGGATTTTCAGGTTTTTCTTATCCACAAAAGGTGTTGACAACCAGGTCAGATTGGTTCCCCAGGACTGACTGATGGTTTTAATCCGGAAGTCGATGTCATAAGGGACAGAAACCCCGTCAATCGTGCCATCATCCAGGGGGAGTGAAGCCAGGTTTTTCAGTTCCTCTTGAAGAATCGCTCCTATGTCCTGAACAGTGTAACCGGGAATCGGTGTGAATATATAATCGGGAGGAGACAACAGGATGTCAAAGACTGCCTGATTCGCCGGGTTTGATTTATGAGTTGAGCGAATATCAGCGGACCAGACGGAATCGGCTTGTGCGATCCACCATCCAGTCAATTCGATTCCGCTGTCGTCGTCATTCAACCAGCCCCAGCGAATTCTTGCACCAGGGGCATTCATGTTCGGGACGACATCGTAAGTGGTACGGTCAAAGAAATTCAGTCCCGTATTATCGTTGAACTGATCGTAGTATTCTTCATCTGTTGCCAGAATCAGTTCGTCTTCCATCATATGCAGATAAGAAACGGAATCATTATTACCGAGCACGGTACTCCCCGGTCGGCGATACCGACCGAACAGAGCTTCCATGCTGAAGAAATGCCTCTTCCCCTGGTTGCTTGATCGAAACTTCCAGAGTCCATCTTTTTCAACACGATGCTGCTGAAACTGATGTTCAAAGGGTGAGATTCGGGGGAATGCACTCACCGGTGCCTCGGGACCGACATTCATAGGAACGCCCGGTGCTGAGGGAGGTCCGTATGGTCCGGCTGGCGGCTGAAAGTAGCCAGACGGTGGAGGAGGTACCATGGTTCGTGCATAGGGATGTGTTCCGGGGTCGTATGATACAGGTTGTACCATCCCGGCTCCCTGGTATGAGGGCGGATAACCCTGCGCATGTACTGTAGAGTATGCATGCGAGATCATAACGATGCTCAATACCGGTGCTAGCCAATGAAGAAGCCGCATCTATACGTCCTTACAAACAGCGGAAACAGTGATAACAATCCGCGCGGTCTAATACGGAAAAACGCGGAGTCTGTTGCTGGTTATATCGGACAGCACTTCTGGTAAACTGTAGCGATTATTCGGAAGATGCCGAATTTTCCAGTTTCAATAGTCCTGACGGTTGTAAGGGCGCTGCATGAATGGGGTCAGGTGTATACTTATGAGGTGACGGATTTTTGTTACACGGGACAGGTCATTAAATTGTCGAACTGGAATGTCATTCTGTAAGATGCTTTTATGTATAGAGATAAGGTTGATGCGTATCGGGACGGTCTGAATTCAGTCCGAGAACTTGCCTCAGGAAGAACTCCATTAAGCCGAATCTGTGTAAATACGACAAAATCAGAGGACCGGGCCGATACTCCAGGGGCAAAACTCCTCATCTCCGATGCCCTGGGCCTCACTTTTGGTTTTTTTACCACTGGCCACTTCGATGATCAGTTCAAAGATTTCGTGGCCTACCTGTTCGACAGACGTGCCATGCAGGATTCGACCGGCATCCAGATCCATATCATCTTCCATGCGTTCGAACATGGGAGTATTCGTCGAGATCTTGATACTGGGAACCGGTTTGCAACCAAAGCAGCTGCCTCGTCCGGTGGTAAAAGCAACGACATTGGCTCCGCCGGCCACCATGCCTGTGACAGATGCCGGGTCGTAGCCTGGCGTATCCATGATGACAAAGCCTTTCTCGGTCACAGGTTCTGCAAAGCGGTAGACTTCCCGCAGTGCAGTGCTGCCCCCTTTGGCAATCGCACCGAGTGATTTTTCGTAAATCGTGGTCAGCCCACCTCTTTTGTTACCGGGGGAAGGATTGTTATCAATCACGACGCCGAATTTCCCTGTGTATTCTTCCCACCAGCGAATGCGTTCGATGAGTTTTTTGCCGACTTCGGGTGTGATGGCCCGTCGCGTCAGAAGATGTTCGCCGCCATAGATTTCAGAAGTTTCACCCAGAATCGAGGTAGCCCCGTGTGCGACCAGCAGATCACTGGCGATACCAAGTGCCGGATTGGCCGTGACGCCACTGTTACCATCACTGCCCCCGCATTCGGTGCCCAGGATCAGTTCGGAGACAGGAATCGGGACGCGGGTGACATCGTTCACCTGGGGAAGATACTCTTTCAACAGGGCCGAAACCTGCTTTACTGTTTTAGCAATGCCACCTATATCCTGAATATTAAGTACCAGAGGTGCATTGGCAGGTGGTTCTTTCAGGTTGGGAAGTTGTACCAGTCCTTCTGAATCAGAAAGAAAAGCCCCCTGACCGGTTTCGCAACCCAAGCCCAGAATGACATAGGCGCCTATATTGGGATGTTTCGCAAAACCTCCCAGAGTCCGCATCAGTTGATGGTGATCTTCGCCATCATACTGCATGGCACACCCCCCTTTGTGAACCAGGGGAATGATTCCATCAATATTCGGGAAGTCTTTCAGAGAAGTTTGTGCCAGTTCCCGTGCGATGTACTTCGAAGCGGTGGCAGAACAGTTTACCGTACTGACAATCGCAAGATAGTTTCGGGTTCCCGCTTTGCCATTGGGGCGGCGGTAACCCATAAAGGTGCGCCCCGTGATCGGTTCCGGCGGGGATGGTACATCAGTTGAATAAGCATAATCCAGACTCAACTCGCCTGCTGCCAGATTGTGGCTGTGAATCCAGTCACCGGGCTGAATATCGCAGGTGGCAAAGCCGATTACCTGACCGAACTTACGGATGGCTTCCCCGTTGTTGATCTGTTTAATGGCGACCTTATGTCCCAGATCGATGTCTTCCCGGGTAATAACGCTTTCCGTTTCTGATAATTCACACTCCTGATTCTCGCCGACCGAGTTACGGGCAATGGCGATATTGTCTTCGGGATGTAATTTTAACAGGGGGGAGTGGGCGACGGCAGACATATTGGTTGAACGATCTAATTGAGAAATAAAGAGGCTGCGAAAATGAATCAGATAACGCATCCCGTGCTGCCTGATGAACTCTAAAGAACTCAGGCTACCTACTGTAGAATATCTCGACTTGTGGCAGCAGAATCAAGGGAGGGATCGCACAACCATCACTTTGCCTGCTCAATCCGAGTCTTTTTTCGTGGGAGAACCGGTTGATTCGTGCGACGTTTCCAGAATTCAGAAGCCCGCGCTGGATCGTATTTCGGATTTTTCACAGGCAGGGCTGCTCCCGTGCTGGTTCGCCAGTCTGCCAGTTTCTGTTGCAATTCCGCTGCTTTTTCTGGATTCTTCGCGGCCAGATTGGTGGTTTCTGATAGATCCTGCTTCAGATGATAGAGTTCCAGATTTCCATCGGCGAAGAATTCAATCAGCTTCCAGTCTCCCGCACGAATCGCCCCCGCCGGGGTGGAATGATGGTAATGAGGATAATGGAAATAGATCGCTTCCCGGTTGAGATGAGTGGTGGGGTCCTTTAGGAGTGGAACCAGGCTCAGCCCGTCGATGGTCTGGTGTTGGGGAGGGTTCGCGTGTGCGATTTCTGCAAAGGTCGGCCAGAAATCGATGCTGATTGTTGGCTCAGCACAGGTTTTTCCGGCAACGGCGACGCCCGGCCATTTAATAATCAGAGGAACCCGAATGCCCCCTTCATAGAGTGAACCTTTCTCATCGCGAAGTGGAGCGTTCGTGGAAACAATGTCACCGCCTGAGAAGCTCTGTCGCAGACCGCCATTGTCTGAGGTGAAAATCACCACGGTATTATCAGTCAACTTCAGTTCATCCAGCGCAGCGACGATGCGACCGACACTGTCATCTACATGCGCGACCATGGCTGCATAAATGGGATTATTGATGCCGGAATCCGGTTTGGGTTTCTGCTGATATTTGCGGATCAACTGTTGCCTGGCTTCCAGGGGGATGTGGACTGCATAATGGGACAGCTGCACGAAAAAGGGCTCTGACTGGTTCTGCCTGATAAACTCAATTGTTTTGTCGGTGAGGAAATCGGCGAGATAGGTTTTGTCAGGAACATCAGTGGGAGGCGTGGTACTAAAGCGGGGAGCAAAATGACGACCTGCGGTGACCAGTGATGTCTGATATCCCTGTTTGTCGGGGTTATGGGATTCCGGGCCCAGATGCCATTTTCCGAAGTAGGCGGTGTTGTAGCCTGCTGATTTCAGGAGTTCGCCTGGTGTGACGATATCTAAAGGGAGATGCGGAGCGTTCTCGGGAACGATCAGTTTTTCAAACGGCCGCCAGTGGCCGGGGATGAAATCGGTCAGATGCAGTCGCGCCTGGTATTGACCGGCCTGGATACTGGCCCGCGTGGGAGAGCAGACCGGGCAGGCCGCGTAAAAATCGGTGAAACGTACGCCATCACTGGTCAACTGGTCGATGTGCGGCGTGTCGTGAAACTGATGCCCATAACTGACAGGGTCAGGCCAGCCCATGTCGTCAATCAGGATGAACACAATATTCGGACGGTTTATAGTCGCTTTCTGCTCGGCCTGCGAGACTGTCAGGGGAACCAGCAGCAGGCACATGGCGACGAACAGACTCTGAAGAAGTGATTTCAGTAGCATATCAAGGTCCTCTTAAGAGACGGGATGCGTGGTTTACTTCTTACGATAAAAATCGGGTCCCTTGCTGCGATAGCCGGGCGCCGGCAGCTGTTCCCAGGGGACGACTCCCGCGTTCTCTGCCCAGGTCTGCCAGGCTTCTGCGAGGGAAGCAGCGCGCTCCGGTTCTGATTTTGCCAGATCGTGCAATTCACTGCGATCCTGGCTCAGGTCATACAGTTCCCAGTCCTGCCGGTGTTCTTTGACCAGTTTCCAGTTTCCCAGGCGAATGGCTTGATTGCCTTCATGTTCCCAGTGCAGGGTGCGCGGTTTTGTCTGTTCAGGCTGCTGAAAGGTGGGCAACAGACTGACGCCTGACAGGGGCGTGATCTGTTTTCCGTTTCGCGTCTCCGGATATTTCGCGTGAGAGATGTCAGCAAAGGTTGCCAGAAGATCAATCACGTGACCCGTCTGTCGAGTCCAGCCGCCCGTCTGTTTGATCTGTGCTGGCCAGCGGGCAATCAGGGGCGTCGAAATGCCCCCTTCATGCATCCACATTTTATGAAAGCGGAAGGGGGTATTGCTGGTATTGGCCCAGCCGACTTCGGCACAGCGAAACGATTCGCG
>TARA_R100001132_G_scaffold2476_1_pt1 | contig 14948 bp, 12 predicted proteins | sample TARA_R100001132 | Tara Oceans TARA_R100001132 (sample SAMEA2621247) | marine metagenome | biome: marine biome (ENVO:00000447); feature: mesopelagic zone (ENVO:00000213); material: "saline water (ENVO:00002010), including plankton (ENVO:xxxxxxxx)" | depth 800 m | reverse complement strand
CACTCGACACGGCCGGACAAGCCGGCCATGGCACCCCGAAACCTCTATCTTAATTGCACTGTCTCCTGTAAAATCTGAAGTGCGCGGTCCACAGTTCGGCTTGCTCGACAGTGCTTGTACTTACGTTGTCTTGCACGTTTCATAAAGCATTATAAAAGAAGCCCTCACTCCCCGCAGATGAAAATCCCCAGGGTTATAATGGGGGCAGAATAAAAAAAGTCCAGACCCATACTAAGCTATCCGGAATTTCTAAGGTGCTATAATGAGACCTGATTCTGAGTATTCATACTATGTATTACCAGGCCAGGATATAAGTTCAGATGATTTATCGGTACAAGATCCAGGGAAACTCCCCTGTCAGATGCCTGAAGGCTTGGAGTTCCTTCCAATTGAATATCCTTTAAAGATATTGACGGCAGTGGCTGTCCACGTACCTCCACCTTTGATTTTCACAGGAATACGAGCGGCTGTTGTCTCAACTGACTATCGAGGGCCTGTGCTAGCTTGTGAGGGAGGGTGGGTTACAGAAATGGAGTTGGAGTTTGAGATTGGTGGTGAAGCCGGTCAATCTGATTCAGATAGGAGCAGCGTAGCTTCGATCGCGTGTCGGTCGACTGATCTTGCTCTTCCGAATTCAATAGCCGAGCAAGCGATTGGAAAATTCGTAACAACGAATCGAGATCAGCTACATTTCCAGGTTTCGTGTAATGTGCTATTGCATCTAAAATTCTGGGACCAGGTACATGGCTGGCGGACTTGTTGGGAGAAAGTTATTGAACCTATATTTGGTCCACTTTCTGATAACGCCATCGATGATCCGTTTTTGGCAAAATTTGACGCGCAGACTGAAGACGCCTTCCGCTCAAATATCAAAATGGAAGCAAAGTCAACTGGTCCGGAAGTTGGTTCTTTTATACCTTGTGCTCTCGTTGACAACAATTCTGTGATCGAGCCATGTTGTGTTTACGAGATTCAGAATATGTCATCCAGCGACGAAGTGACATCGGGAATTCTGCATATTCTCTCTCCTGAAGCACCTGTCAATATTCGCAATTTGCGATTATTGACCCGTTGCCTTGAGCTGGATCGCAGTTTAAGGGATTCGTGTCTTCTTGGCATAATAGAGTAAACGAAGAGCAGAAAAGGCGTCAGCAACTGTCATAATGTTTGACTAGTTTGACTGTCTTAACCGTCTGTCGGATGTATAAGGGGTCAGGAGTCTTTAAAAAGAGTCCTGACCCAATCCTGTTCGGCACGGTTTATGCTACCTGTAAAAAATCACCACGAATAGAGAGGTTTCGTGTATTTCGTGACGTTCGTGGTTTGTAAATTGGTCAATTTGCAGGCAGGAAGGTGCGTTGACCGCTTGAGATATCTGTCATGCCACAAGCGAAGCGCGCCGAGATTGAAGAACAGGACATCACCGGACTGAAGTACTTCCGTCAGTTGGGAAGTCTGCTGCAGGAACTGCATGACGTCGGCTGTGAACGTGATCGCGCTGGCAATCGCAGTCTGCACATGGATCAGTATTGTACGATGATCCTGCTCTACCTGTTCAATCCCATCGTGACGTCTCTCCGTGGCCTGCAGCAGGCCAGTGAACTCAAAAAGGTTCAGAAAAAACTGAAGTGCCCCCGTGCTTCTCTTGGTTCACTCTCTGAATCTGTCGCTGTTTTTGATTCCGAATGTCTGAAACCGATCATTGCCGCCCTGGGGGATAAGCTGGCGCCGATTGCGAAAGAGAGCCGACTGCAGGAAATCAGGCACACAATGACCCTGGTCGACGGCACCGTGATTACCGCTTTGCCCCGCATCGCCCAGGCTTCGTTCCTCGAAACACAATCCGGTCATTCCAACCTGATGAACTGGACGCTGCACACGCACTTTGAAGTGGACCGCCACGTGCCGACGCGGATCGACGTCACCCCCACCGGCGGAGGAGAATTCGATGAACGGGCCGTTATGGACCGTGCCGTTGAATCGGACCGAACGTATGTGATGGATCGCGGGTATGCGAAATTCGAACTCTTTAACCGCATTGTTGATGCCGGTAGTAGCTATGTCTGCCGGATCCGGGATAACAGTGTCTACGATGTTCTGTCAGAACAGGAACTGACAGACGCAGACAGGGCTGCCCATGTGATGAGCGATGAGATCATTCAACTCGGATCAGTTCAAGCAAAATCAAAACCGAACCATCGCCTGCGGCTGATTCTGATCGAGATGGAACCGCATCAGAAGCGCACCCGCTATGGCGGCAAGAGCACGGGGCCGAACTGCGATGGCGTGTTACGGATCGCGACCAATCTGCTGGACGTTCCCGCGGAAATCATTGCGCTGATGTATCGTTATCGCTGGACGATTGAGATTTTCTTCCGTTTTTTCAAGCACACGCTGGGCTGCCGTCATCTGTTGAGCAGGTCGCAGAACGGCATTGAGATTCAGACTTACTGTGCGATCATCGCCAGCATGCTGATCAGTCTGTGGACCGGTCGTAAGCCGACGTTGCGTACCTATGAAATGATCTGCTGGTACTTCACCGGCATGTGTGATGAAGAAGAGCTGTTGTCGCACATTTCAAAGTTGCAAAAACAGAACAGTTGATTCGCGGGCCGCCGATGCGTCTCGTCTGCCTTACTTAACGCTGCGCCGATTTCTCTGAGAGCCAGCACTCGCATCATCTCCCCGCAGATTTTACAATCACTCAATGCCCTGATCCTGAAATCAGCCGCCGAGAGCAACTAACGGGCCGAACAGGATTGGTCCTGACCCCTTTATCCCTTTTCTTTCACGTTTCACAAAGCATTATAAAAGAAGCCCTCACTCCCTGCAGTTGAAAATACCCAGGGTTATAAAGGGGGCAGAATAAAAAAAGTTCAGCCCCCTTTGGCCCTCACTACACACATGAAGAACTCGTACCTTTTTGCGGATTCAGGCATAATATAAAGTTCGTACATTCGATCTATTTTTGATCGTTATGATAGAGAACATTTCTTCGAAGAATCGGCAGTAACTCTGCAGTGCTGATTTCCGTTGCAATGATTCTTCCGTCACGGCCAATCAAAATCTTCGTCGGATAGCTGTTCACATTATAATTGCCGCAAGTTTCACCAGACAACGTATCGACTCCTATCGGAAAGGTCAGTCCCCGTTTTTTTACGAACGCTTTTACTTCGTCTGTTGAAACGGAATTATGGTGAAGGCCAATAATCACCAATCCTTTTTCCCCGTAAAGCTCATGCGCCAATTGAAGCCTGGGCAAATCTGCCATACAAGGTCCACACCATGTGGCCCAGAAGTCCAGTAAAACAACTTTGCCGCGGAGTGAATCCAGATTCAGTTCGTCCGAATTGATCCAGTCACGGCACACGATCTCCGCAGCCGAAGCCGGGGGTTGACTATCATTACGATAGATCTGGGAATCAAGTTTGATTGGTGCCAGGCGTTGTACTGGTTTTAGAAGTTGAGTCGTATCGGATTTGACGCTGACGAATCCAGGTAATTGGGTATTATCCGTTACGCTGACCGATGCCTGATACTTTTGATGTCTGCTTAATCCCCAAGTGCGAAATTCACCTGAAGCATCCGTTTTATGGGTCGAGAGCCTTCTGAATTCACTTCTTTTTTTAGCACCATAGACTGACCAAAGTGTCACATCTACATCTTCCAGCGGAGTTCCTGCTGCGTCGACGACTGAGCCGATCAACATTGATTCCGGCTCAAGTTGAATGCGTGCTTCAGTCCCCTCTTCCAGGCTGGAAACCGAGAGGCTCACTCCCGAGCTTAACTTTTCAGTCAAATGGCACGCCATGATATTTGCGACCCATGGCTTATGCATCATTTGCAATTTGAACCGTCCATTCTCATCGGTTAAGACGGACTGAGGTTGCTGATCGCCCTGCATCACCAATGCATTGACGGCAGGTTGACCATTCGGTAAAAGCACGACACCGCGAATCAGAGGAAGCCGTTTGGCTTTTAGATCTTCCAGCTCCGTCGTTTCGCCAGGTTTAATGCGGACGTCTTTCCAATACTTGTCTTCCCCATAGAAACCATTTCCAGTTCCCACAATAATTCCAAATCTGCCGGACGGCGGGGTCATTTCGAAGCGTCCCTCACTGTCGGTGTAACTGCGTAGAATAATTGACCGGTTGCTGATGAGTTGCACCTGCACTCCGGAACACGGCATCTGGTTATCTGTGCTCAATACACGTCCGCGGACTGCTCCTCGGCGGTATAGCTTGAATTTATACTTACTGTGAGCCGTTCCATCATGTACTCGAGCCCATTCAGTTGTTGCCAGCGATGGATGTCGCTCACTGATATCGACGAGATTCGAGATGATCGGGAATCGAGTGTGATACTTGCCTTCCGAATCTACGGGAACGTTTCTTACGTTAATACTTTTCGGATAACCTGAGATGTTGACGATGGCTTCTGTCGCAGGCTTCCCAGTTTCTGCCTCGATTGCCTGAATTTCTACAGGCACTCCTTTTTCCAGAGTGATTGTGTTCTCTTTTGATGTTCTGGCGTTTTCGATTAAACCGTTGACATAGTCCCGGTGTTTGACGAGCACGTTACAATCAACATCTGCTGGAATTCCTTCGATCACAAGCCTGCCCTCCGCATCTGATGTGGGACAGGCAATTTTCATTCGGTCAAGCCACTCCTGCTGAAGCCACCATCGACTTCCGCCACGTACATTCCAGCTGACGTAGGAAAACTCGGCCCCGGCAATGGGTTTTCCCAGTTCATCCTGAATCTTGAGAACCAGTGATTCGGGACGAGAAACAATGAGCTTCAGATTCCGTTCGATCTGCCCCGGTTGAACAGAGACGTACGTGCCGGTGTAACTTTTCCCTGCAGCAGCGACTGTTAATGTGTATCTGCCTGCTGAAATATCATCAAAATGGAAACGACCATCTGCAGCTGTCCTCGTTGACTGGTAGTCAGTAACGTTATTTATCACATGACTGCAATGCACGATTGCCTCTACGGGATTGCCTTTCTCGTCGAGAATCAAACCACCGATTTCGGCGTGGTCGGGATTCGATGCTATCACCGCCTGGTCATTCTCTTGCTGCTCACTTTTATTCGTTGTGGGAACATCTGCTACAGCGTCTCCAGACCGTAAGGCAAGACCTGGAAGTATGGCAGCACACAAGAATATCACGATTCCCCAGGCAAGCTTTGATAACCTGGCCGAACGACGGACCCGTGGATTCAGAACACGTGTGATACGAGACTGAAGCGGTCGCATCTGCAATGCAGATAATTGTAAAATCCGTGTTCGCACAGAGCACCACTCCAGTGCACGGACTAATGCTGCACAATATTCGTCTTTCGTTACCAGATTCTCAACCACAATAAGATCATCGCAACATTGTTCCCGGACACGCTGCAGGTTTCGATGCAACATCCATACCACTGGATGAAACCACCAGAGAGCACGAATGAAACCTTGAATCCAAAGTGCAGCAGGATCCAAACGACGATGATGTGCCAGTTCGTGCGCAAAAACCGCACGCTGCTCAGTTGCCGACAGTTGAGTTAGCATTGCTGCGGGAACAATGACGGTCGGCTGAATCACGCCACATGCCATCGGAGTCACGGGGGCCGGACTTAAAAGCAAACGTATGCGGCGGCGCAATCCCATTGAATGAGTCAGCTTTCTGAATTCTTCCCGCATCGAACCATCTGCTTCCTTACAGCAGGCAATGATTCGCATCAAATGAAAGCTGCTTTTCGCCATCCACAGCAGAAACGCCAGGGTTACGATGCCGGAGCCGATCATTAACCAGGCAATGGAACTGATACTGACCGTCAGTTCTTTCTGGATTTTTAATGATGAGGAAATTATCGAAACCGGGGAATCAGCTGTTTCGGTAGTCGATTTCACTTCTTTCTTCGGGTTATTCGGAACAGTAACAGGCAGATCACTTCTGTCACGTGTTACTGATTCGAAAGACGGCACTACCAGATTCTCACCTTCTGGTGGGAGTTCGGATACCATACGCGATGTCTTTTCAACCGAAGCACCGTTTGATATTTCCCACTGACTGAAAATTCCACCCGGCATTGCAAAAAACGGTGGCACAACAAACTTGATCAGAGCCAGCATCAGCAACGCATACCGAATATTTGCTGAAATACGATGCTTCCAGAAAACAACGACAAAGATAAGCAATGCGACGACAGTGGACTGCCAGGCCATGTGCTTCACAATAAAGAGCCACGCATCGGCCACGGAATTAATTGTATCAACGGACATTATTTGTCCTCCAGATTCTGATTCTGTTCAAGACGTTCGATGAGAGCCTTGAGTTCCTCAATTTCTTCCGGACTGGTGGGTTGACTTTCCAGCAGGGATGCCACAATCGCGACTGAGTTTCCACCAAATATTCGTTGTCTGAGCTTCTGCAGAATTCGACGATGAGTGGATTTTGGACCTCGTGTCGCGCGGTAAGCAAATGATTTGCCTTGTCCTGACTTCTCTCGCTTCACAAGGTCCTTTTCAGACAATCGATTGAGCAGCGTAAGCACAGAACCATGAGCCATCGGACGATATGACTCTAATTGATTTCGGATTTCGCCAGCCGTCAAAGCACCTGCATTCCAGAGGCAAGCCAGTACTTCAAGCTCTGCCTCAGGTAGATCTTGAGAAACGGGGTGACCACTCCTGGAATTCTTTGCCATCTAAAGCTCCTGAAGTAACTGGTGTTTCATATACATCACCAATTTAGACAGACGTCTATTTGTGGTCAATGCATATTTAGACAAATGTCTAAATATGCCAAGAATAATCTGATCAATTCGAATGCAATCAAATAAAGGTGTCCGGAACCGTTGATCTGCTTCTGCAGGCAGAACCGCAAAGCAGCAGCCTTACTAACTGACATCAGCACCCCAGAACCAACCATCCGAATCAAATATTTTAGTCTCTTTGCATACCCTTTGTTGGTAGCAGAAATACCTGGATAAAGATAAAGGGACAGGTAAAGGGACAGGACTCTTTGAATATAAAAAACCTGACCCCTATATGCCTTCTGCTGGTGATGGATAATCATTGAGCAACATCGGTGACGCACTTTCCTGATTTAGGGTTTGCGGCTGAAAATGAGATTCAACACAAGGTTGACCACGATCGTCAGGACGATACTGCCAAAGATGGAAATATGCAGTTGAAAGAAGAAATTTAACAGCACCAGCACGGCAACAAAGATCAACAGTGATAAAAAATAGTTTTGTTTCATTGGGGAAGACTCATGGCAAGGGTTGCGATGGCAGATGATAGATAATCTGGAGCGAAGTAATTTAAGGTCAGAATCAATTTTTGGATTGTGCCTGAAACTCATCCAGGAATTATTCAGTTTTTATTTTATCACTCATCCTGTGCCAAACATATGTTAAATTGTCTGGAATCCTCTTGCTGCTGAGAAAGGAAAAGGGGCAGGAGTCTTTGAAAAAAGACCCGCCCCCTTTAGCTCTTCTGATTTGTTTTTTTTTTTACTAAGTGTCACATCGGCCTCTAGCCTTAAAACCCTTTGGGGGCCTTGTATCAATCCTGCAGCAGTTGTTTAACCGGAATCGACTGATAGCGCAGACCCCCTGGTCCATAGTAGACCAGATGCAGTGTGTCGTCGCGGAAGGCCATGCTGACATAACTGTAGGAGCCATTTTTGGTTTCTTCGATGTTTTTGAGCTGTTTCCAGGTTTCGCCTTCGTCGTCGGAAATTCCGATGGTCAGTGGTGTGCGCGGACCCTGGTGATCGGCTCCGGGGACCACCGCATTGTTCCAGATCAGAATCAGTTTATCGGTGCCGGGGATTCGCTGCAGCTGCATGGGGGCTTCGGGGTGAACGATATCCGTTTTCTCAGAAGGGCTCCAGGTCTGGCCGCCATCGTTACTGAAGGCGCGATACATGCGCGTGGTCTGGGTGCGGATCAGCATCAGGATGCGACCATCGTTCAACTGTTCGATTTCCGGTTCCATGGCGCCGCGCAGGGGGCAGTCGACCTCGTTGACTGATTTTTTCCAGCTTTGGCCTTCATCATCAGAATAATAGCTGTAGGATCGGAAATGCTCGTCTTTCTGCCAGGCGCTGGGTGAGCCATAGGCGGCCAGCAGGATGCGACCTGATTTCAGGCGGATGGCCGCGGAATTGACAGTGAAGATCACGCCTTCAGTACCTTGAGAAATCTGGCGGGGTTCACTCCAGGTCTTTCCTTCATCGGTCGATATTTTGCACCACAGATTGGCAAAACGGTTGCTGTCGATGCGAATGTAGGTCAACAGTAATTTTCCGCTCGTCGTTTTGATCAGACTGGTCGACATTACATTCATCTTGCCGATGTTTTCCTGCACCGTCTGGGGAGCAGACCAGGTTTTGCCGCCATCATCAGAATGGATTTCGACCAGGCGTGCCGGATCATGGTCATCGCCGGCGCCATGGTACCATTGGGTATAGACGAGCAGCAGGCGACCGTTATCCAGGGTGATCAATGAACCTTCGCCATGTCGCGGCAGTTCTTTGGTGGCTTCCACCAGTAACCGCGATTCCGCCCGCGTTTCTTTCAGGTTGGTGACGGAAATGACAGCCAGCAACAGCAGGCCGAATCCGAGTTTACAGAAGGCAGGAAAATTCAAATGCATTTTCATGGCGGGCCTTTTTTTATTGAAGATTAAAATCATGCTGGACCGGGTCACTGTCCGGCGGAATGGTGAGTGGTTCAATCGTGGATTTTGTGTTGAACTGTTCCGGCAGATATTGTTTTCGGCTGGTGGAACTGCCGGCGGGTTGATCACCGGGCAGTCCCGTCTCTCCCTGGTAGGCGCTGATCTCCACCTGGTAGGTGCCCGGTTTGACTGCCGAGCGGTCGGCGAACAGATATGTTCCGGCGTTGATCTGGGTCGTTCTCGCCGGAGCGGTGTTTCCTTTCTCAGGCACGAGACGTATCACGCCTTCCTGGATCGGATCGCCCTGGTAGGTGACCGTGCCTTTCACGGCAGTAAGTTCCATTTCGTCAGTAGCCTGGCCGCAACCGGTCAGGAGTAACAGGCAGCCGCAGAGGAATTTGAGTTTGCTCATATGCTGATACCAGGTAGAAGAGGTGCCTTGGAATGGGAATGATATTCTGATAAAGCCAGGAAACTTCAGACGGTGTCCCGTTTTACTGTAGCGCCTTCAAGGCCATTTGGGCCACGTATAGTAGATTGAGAGACGCTATGGTTAAATGTGATGTACTCTAGAACTCACCAATGACTTCGCTGCCGGCGCGTGTCGTCAGATCCTGCAGAGTTCCCAGGTCGATATTTTCTGACAGGAACCGGACTGCCCCGTCTGCCAGCAGGAAATGACAACCACCGGTGTGGTAGCTGCCCGGCCCGGTGAAGTCATCTCCATTCCAGCTCCAGCCGGTGAGCAGAGGGAAATTAGCGTTGATGCCGCTGCGAACGCCAATGCCGCCGCCCCCATAGGCACCCCAGGCAAACAGTTCGTGTGAACCGGGCTTGTCGCCGACCGTTTCTGCAAAAGCCAGTGTGGTACTGGACCCATCCAGGATATCCCGAAAGCGGGTTTTTGAATTGCGATAAAAGACCCCATCCTTGTTAAAGCCGACGGCGTCCTGGCCATCACGGGCCGGGTTTCCGTCGCGGCCGCTATGTGCTACCGGCTGATAGTGACTGCCCCAGGAGTCGTCAGGTCCGCCGGCCCCGGTCCAGTTGAGTCCCTCGTCCTGTGGGTTGCTGGGGCAGAGAAACACGTTGATTTTCTGTTGCGTGACGGGGGCGTTCGAAGAGTGATTGAATGCATTCAGAAAATTGAACTGATTATAGATATTTGTCTGGTCAAGAAACGGGAGCAACATGGTGGAACACATCTGCGAGCCAAAGTTCTGCGGGGCAGAGGTGGAGTTATCGGTAAAACTGCGACCAAAGGGAAACATGCTGTGCGTCTCGTGATAGTTGTGCAAAGCCAGGCCAATCTGTTTGAGATTGTTCTTACAGGTACTGCGGCGGGCTGATTCCCGGGCCTGTTGAACGGCAGGCAGCAGCAGTGCAATCAGAATCGCGATGATGGCGATCACGACCAGTAACTCGATTAATGTAAAAGCTCTTTGTGCTCTGTTCGGCTGCGAATTGTGTGACAGCATGGGTGTTCCCCCGAAACGGATGATACAGGAATGAGATAACGAGCGGATTCAATCTGATAGTAGTTAGATATATTATGATATATCATCGTGATGGTTGGTTATAATATCAATTAAAAAATGGAAAAAGTCTGCTGAATCACAAAAATAATATTTCAGCAGCAGCGGAGGCGAAGCGATACCTTCCTCAGAAGCCGGACCCTGGCACAGTCACTCTGCAGGCACAGGCAATGGTTGCGATTGAGGTAATACTCAGCAGTTGACAGCAGATTGGCTGGTCTGAACAGAATGCTCGGGGTCTACCTGAAAACGGAACCAGCGAATGACGCTGACGCATTGTTCGTAACACCAGAAGGTGACAAACAATTCGCCATCGGGCAGTCGGGTGATATGGGGCGCACCAAATTTGAGTGCGGCGAAATTATCTGACATGTTTTCGCCTGTGGACGTAATGCCTTCCAGCATGTTGTGTCCCCAGAGGGGCTGCTGATCTCCGTTGATCCAGGTGCCTGTGTCATCTAAACGAGACAGGCAGGCCCAGAGCCCCGGTTGATCCATACGACGGTAAATATTCAGCAGGCTGCCATCTTCGAGCAGGCAGGGGGTTAAGGTCTGGCCTGCGATCTGAGTGGAAGCAGGTTCCGACCAGGAGTTTCCTCCGTCGTCGCTGACCGCATAATGATTGGGGAGATCTGTCTGCGTCGCTTCGTCGTAACACCAGGCCACTGCCAGCAGGCGTCCGTCAGGATATTCCACCACCTTGGATTCCCAGAAGATCAGGTTGTTTTCCTCACTATGCATGATGTCGAGGTATTCATCCCAGGAGTGGCCCTGATCGGTGGAAACCAGCGCCAGCATGCGATTTCCGTTGGGTAAAAAGCCGGCCCAGTCGCGCCACGTGGAAGTCGGCCAGATCCAGCGACCATCAGTGAGTTGCGTGATCGGGCTGCACATTTCGAATTCGGGACCCTCCAGGGGGGGAGAGACAACTTCTGGTTCTGACCACGTCCGGCCCAGGTCGAGGGAGCGGATCAGTAACAGTTCTGAGGGGACCATGCCCAGAGTCTGGGGATTGCATAAGCCTTCGTCAGGGAAGTCGGTCCGATCAAATCGCACCAGATTCGCAATCAGCTCGCCTGATTCCGTCGCGGTGAGCCGCCCGAATGTAGAAGTCTGTCGCCCGGTGACACTGGTATTGATCGGCCCCTGGTATTCCCAGGTCAGCCCCTGGTCAAACGATCGGGACAGGTGCAGTTTGAGGTCGACTGCTTCAAAGGCTTCCCCCAGCATATACATGGCAAGCAGAGAGCCATCGGGCAGAGCGGCAACCGAGGGGAAGTAAGCGTGCACGCTTTTCACATGCGGTTTCGCATTTTTGAACAGGATTCCTGTTTCCAGCTGTTTAAGTTGCATTACGGCCTCGTTCCTGTTTTCTCATAAAAGCCAGGACGTCGCGACGGCCTGCCTGGATCTGTTCGCTCATGATCTGGCGCGCCAGATCTGCATCCCGGTTACGAAAGGCAGCCAGGATCTGTTCTTTGCCCGCACAGGTCTCTTCTGCACTTTGCGGAGTGATGATTTTATGTTTCAGCTGACGCAGGGCATAAAAGACATCGGTAATGGCCCGTTGCTCCTGGATGACTTTTTTTAGCAGGCGATTCCGCGAGGCTTCGATCAGGATTTCATGAAACTCGGTTTCGCAGTCAACCCAGCGATTGAACTGGGCCGGCGTGGTATGTTTCGCGTTCCGTTCGTTGAGTAAAACAGTGATTTCGCGCATCTCGTCAATGAGGAACTGCAGATCGTCCAGCTGCTGTGGAGTAATATACAGGGCCGCTTCCCCGGCGGCGAAGCTTTCGAGCAGATCACGCAACACGTACAGTTCATCCAGGTCTTCACGTCCAATCTCGCGGACGAAGGCACCGGAGCCCTGGATGTGTTCCACGAAACCTTCTGATGCCAGGCGGCAGATCGCTTCACGTACGGGAATCGCACTTACACCCAGTTCGGCAGCCAGTTTGCGGTTCACCAGGCGGGCGCCCGGCGAGAGCACATTCTGCTCCATCTGCTGTTTGATATACTGATACGAATATTCGGTGAGATTTTTTGAAGTGTCTTCCATCAGCGTCCACTGCTATCGCATTCGAGAAAGGGCTGGTTTGATGAATTTAATATATCGTGATATATCGGCGACGTCAAGTTTTGAGATGAAAGCCGTCGATTCTGAATGCAGCAACCGGTATCGCTATGATACAGTGATGCGATAGCGAAAAAAAAGGGAAAGCCTCCCGCAGGACACTTTCCCTTCTCGAACTCACTGGAATGGCAGTTATTTCAGTTTCAGATCGGCCATATAGATCGCGGTGATCGGTTTACCATCCTCGTCTTTTTCGTGACTTGAGTAATAGGATACCAGGGCGTGATCGGGACTCAGAATCAGGATGCCGGGATACGAGTTGTCTCCGCCACTGGGAAGTGAAGCGAATTCGTGCAGTTCATCATCCTTGAACCAGTAGAGAGAGGTTACATATTTCCCGTTTTTGCGCTGACGGCCGCCGACGAGATAGTGATCACCCCATTTGGCGAGCAGCGGTCCGCCGATATAACGGTCGAGTTGTTTGCGATCCCAGGTTTCGAAGGGGGGCCGTGATCGCATCACCCAGGCAGGATTTGAACCGCTGCGGCCGATAGCCAGCAGGTCGCCGTTCTCCTCGAAGAGAAACGCGGTTTCGTCACCCTGCTTTTCATTGAACAGCCCGGCGGTTTTCCAGACCAGGCCGTCGTCGCTTTCCAGAATGGCGGTTTCAATCAGTTCACGTCCCTGGTCGTCTTTCGCGAAATGGCGGATGCGGCGACCGCAGAGATAGGCTTTATCTTTATAAGCGGCGGCCCGCCAGATGTAATGGCCGTAGGTGCCTTCCAGCATGATCGGTTTTGACCACTGTTTACCGTCAGCAGACCAGACGGCGAAGCCCAGGTGCTCGTTGATGGTTCGTGTTTTCGGGGCTGAGTCGCCGCAATACCAGGTGCCAGAATAGACGAACAGTTTGTCTTTGAAAATCAGGAAATGTGGATCGCGGACATCCCGTTTGGGGACGGAGAATTCATCGACCTGCTGCCAGGTTTTTGCATCATCACTCTGCATGATCAGGATACGCGACGTCGGAAACAGCATGTGCCCCCCCGGGCAGGTGCGGAAGGTGAGGTAGTATTTCCCCTTGAATTCAATCATATCGGTAAACGCATTGTGTTCGCCGTTATCAAAAACCTGGTGGACATTGCTGACTTCCACTTTGGGCAGGTCATTGTTCTCATCCGCAGCGAAAGCAGTGAGGGACATGATGCTGCAGCAGAGCAGAGGCAACAGGGCTATCAGGCAGGATTGTGTTTTCTTCATGGTGATTCACTTTCTGAGATAGAGTGTCGGTTCTTCAGTCGATTTCCCGTTCCGGCATCAACAGGTATTTCAAGTGAGCCCGCATGACAGAGCGTGCCCGTTCCACATCGCGATCCTGAATCGCGCTGACCAGTTCAAAGTGCTGCCAGATGATGCGTTCGTTGACATCATCGTCCAGCATGGGAGATTTTCGCGTGGGATAGGATGTTTCGAAGAGAGCCGCCAGCAGTTTCTGCATGTCAGCGATCAGCGGCACGCCTGACATCTCCAGGATCAGGCCATGAAACTGCCGTTCCGTTTCAATGCGGCGCGGGCGGTCTTTTTTCTGGCGGGCGATCTGTTTGAACTGTTCGGCGAGTTCTGTGAGCGCTTCGATTTGAGCGTCACTGGCATTCTTAATCGCCAGTTCCACCGCACCGACTTCGAGGGCATAACGGAATGACGCGAGTTCGGCCAGCTTCTCCTGCGAACGCGCCAGTGAAGGCAGGCAGTTGGCCCAGACTTCAACCGGATCGGGATGGCGGACGATCAGCCCTTTGCGCTTGCGACCCTCCAGCAGTCCCAGGGCGCACAGGCGATTGACGGCTTCGCGGGCGATACGCCGCGAAACCTGGTATTCTTCCGCCAGTTCGGCTTCGGTCAGGAAAAAATCACCGTCCGTAAATTCCGCGGACTGTATCCGGTGTCGAATCCGTTCGGAGAGTTCCAGGGCCAGCGAATGAGGCGGTTCTTTTTGAATAAGTGTCATTACAGATCGCAATATTAGCAATATATATTGAATAGTCAGTAGAAAAGGTTATTATATGCCATTTAAACGGGGTGTCAAACAATAAAGGGTCTGAAGTTAAAATGTCGATTCTGGAAGAGCATATTCTGAATTCCGAGATTCTGATCGCCGGCGGAGGCATGGCGGGCTGCTGTGCGGCGCTGGCTGCGGCGCGGTGTGGCGCACGGGTGATTTTGTGCCAGGATCGCTCAGTGCTGGGCGGAAATGCCTCCAGCGAAGTCCGCATGCATATTGTTGGCGCGAATGGTACAGGGCGTTTTGATCGGGGGCGTGAACTGGAGACGGAGGCCCGCGAAGGGGCGATTATTGAAGAGTTGCGACTGGAGAATTGCATCCGCAATCCGCAGCGATCGGCTTCAATGTTCGATCTGATCCTGTACGAGAAATGCCAGGCCGAACCCAATCTGACACTCATGCTCAATACGTGTGTGACGTCAGTTCATTTGAATGGTGACCAGATTGAATGTGCGACTGCAGAACGGCAGAGTACGGAAGACCGCTTCACGATCAACGCGAACATTTTTATTGACTGTACCGGCGATGGTCGACTGGCGGCTGAAGCTGGCGCGCGGTTCATGGAAGGTCGGGAAGGGCGGCAGCAGTTTCAGGAAA
>TARA_R100001132_G_C3275391_1_pt1 | contig 15032 bp, 13 predicted proteins | sample TARA_R100001132 | Tara Oceans TARA_R100001132 (sample SAMEA2621247) | marine metagenome | biome: marine biome (ENVO:00000447); feature: mesopelagic zone (ENVO:00000213); material: "saline water (ENVO:00002010), including plankton (ENVO:xxxxxxxx)" | depth 800 m | reverse complement strand
CTCCAGTGCGAATGGGCTGCGGAGTTATGACGTTTGACACTGTGCCGGGCTGGGGCTTTGATGAGCAGGGCCGATCTGTGCTGGGACCGACCCACGGCGGCGTGGTGATTGATAAGGCGGGCAATATCTATACGAGTGCGAAAATCGGCGTGATTGTCTTTTCCCCCGATGGCAAAGTGGTGCGGCGTTTCCTGGGAGACGAGTATTCCAACATTCATGACATGGAAATTCGCGAAGAAGCAGATGGCGAATTCATTTACGGGGCCCGGAATGCGAACGCGGAAGGCATCAAGTTCAACGCGGAGACCGGCGAGATGATCCTCAAACTGCCCTTCCCGGAAGAATCGGGGCTCGATCTGAAGAAGTTCGCCCCGACGGCAATTACCGTGGCTCCTGATGGGGACATCATTCTGTCCGACGGTTACGCCAGTAATTACATTTTCAAGTTCGACAAGAATGGAAAATATAAGTCTCACTTTGGGAAGAAGGGGAACGGACTGAAGGAATTCAATACCGCGCACGGCATGACACTGGATACACGTTACGATCCCCCGCGACTGCTGATCTGCGACCGCAACCATCAGCCCAAAGGCCGTCTGCTGCATTACGATCTGGACGGCAACTTTATCGAAGAAGTGATTACCGGACTGGGCATGCCAACGTCGGTTTCGATTCAGGGCGATTACGTTTCGGTTCCCGACCTGCATGGTCGCCTGGTGATTCTGGACAAGACCAACACCATCGTTGCAGTACTGGGCAACAACGAAGATCCCAAAACCAATCGCAATTTCAATGTGCCCCAGGATCAGTGGCGCGAAGGCATCTTCAGCGGCACCCATGGTTCCTACTGGGACAAAGAGGGTAACCTGTATGTCCAGGACTGGAACGTTTCCGGACGGCTGATGAAGTTGGTGCGGGTGAAGTAGGTCTGTGTAACGCTATCATCGGGTGTTCTGCTTAATATGAAAAAGTGGCTGTTATCTTGTTTGGGCTATACGTTGTGCGCGGTGATTGTGTTGCTGGTCTGTGCGGTGCCTGTCGTAGGCTGTTATGAACTGGGCAAGACGCTCTGGTATCTGACGCAGTATGAGGACCAGACCGGCACCGTAGTCGGCTACAAGAGTAAGCAGTTTAAGCAGGGGACAAAATATGCCTGCGTCGTTAAAACAGCTGATGGAACGAGGATTACGGCGCGGTGGTATGGCAGTAAGGACTGGTGTGAGCGTCAGCAGGGGAAACAGGTCTCTGTTCTGATCAATCCAGAAAAACCGCAGGAAGGTGTTGTCAATTCCCTGATGGACCGCTGGCTGCTGCCGGCGGTTCTGCTGGGACTGACGAGCCTGCTTGTTGTCGGGTATCTGAAAAAACGAAAAACAGGACTGGTTCAAACCGGTGGGACATGATGCGAAAAAGACGTAGCCCGTTTGTAATTATCACAGCAAAGTTGTCGTTCCTGCTGGGAATCTGCTATTGCCTGTTTTATCAGTCGCTGGTTGTGTCTGCTGAACCGAAGGCAGTGGCGGGCTGGGGAGAAAGCCGTCTGCTGGATGAACCGATTACTGAGGGTGTGTTCTGGGTTCAATGTCAGTTTGAACCTTCAAAAGACGGGAGCAGCGGGGCGTTTTTTGATCTGCGGGGCAAGAAGTCAAATGAAGTGATCGCGCGGATAGCGGCGGAGCCTTTTCAGCGCAAAGGTTCAGACGAGAAACAGATCCGCTGGCATTCGGTTTACACACAACCTGACTGGCGGCTCTTTACTTTTACGCCGTTTGAATCTCGGGCTTATACTCTGACAATGCGGGTTGACCTGGATCGGAAGTCGTATGCCTGCTGGGTGGACCAGCAGACGCTGGGAGAAGACCTGCCTTTAACGAGCAGTGCCGCTGTCTCGCAAATCTACCTGGGCAATGCGGACACACCCGATGACGCGGCGGAGGGGGGACAACTGGTTATCTCTAAAACCGCGCCGAAAGGATTTGAGTTCCCGCGCCTGCTGCCGAAAACAGAGGACGATCTGATCTTTCGTTTTGCGGCAGTAGGAGATCCGCAGTTGGGGTTTGGCGGATTTGATGCGGACAAAGCCCGGTTCGCGCTGGCCGTCGATCAGATTAACCGTGCGGGGGCTGAGCTAACGCTGATGCTGGGAGACATGGTGCATATCAAGACCGATCTGAAGGCATATGAAGCCATGCTGGAACTGGTTAAAGGCTTCGACGCGCCTTACCACTATGTGCGGGGCAACCATGAGATTGCGGAACTGTTTATCCGCTATTTTTATCGCGAACTGCATTACTCGTTCGTGCACAAGGGAGTGCGGTTTGTGGTGATCGACGCTGAGGGAAATCATGTGGGCATGAGTGACAGTCAGCTGGACTGGGTCGAAGCGGAGTTTCAGAAAGCAGAAACAGCGGGCGAAGAAATTGTGATCGCGCTGCATGTATCTCCGTGGCAGAATAACGAACGGGGACGGGGAAAATACAACCAGATCGGGGTTGGACGTGACCGATTGCGGGCGCTGATGAAACAGTACCAGGTGCTGCTGTGCCTGAGCGGACACTATCATCGACCGGTGTGGCACGGACATGAAGAAGAGACGCATTACCTGGTGCTGGGAGGGACGGCGATGGTCAGTGCGGGGAGTTTCGGCTGGTGCAGTTTCGATGTTTACCCCGACCGGATTGTGATGCACCATAAGCCACTGTTCTTTGCTTACGAACGTGCCGACGTCAAACAATTGCATTCGGCCCAGGGCTGGTTGAGCTATCAGGAGATCAAAGCACAGCATCCCTACACGCAGCAGGGCCCCCTGACGATTCCACGAAAGCGACCGGTTACCGTGAAGTAGTGCCTCGTATGATCACCTGCTGGTTTGCTGACTGTAGAATGTACCGTGTGCCGAAGCGGGGTGACAGAGGGCCGAACCGGTGCGACAGGGGGGTGAACGGGGTTTGAAAGCGGTCTGATGTGCGTCGATCCGCAGTTTTATGCACGGTGCACAGACTGAACTCAATCTGGTGGGTGATATCGATTATAATCTGTCTCTGTAGCGTTAAATTCTCCTGTATCACTTACAGAATTCATTTTCCGGTGAATCAGGTCATGCATAAGATTATCTCGCTAAGTCGAATATAGAACAGCAAATGCGGGGAAACAATATTTTGCCTCGCGCGCGACGCAGGTAACGCATCATGTTCCGATGCGGGAGCCTGTCAAGCTGATCATTGCGCACTGGATTGAATAATTCTTAGTCGAGTGGTGCGGAAATCTGCAGTTCACAGCGGGAGTCAATGTGAACCTGATTGGTGGAAGCGGTGTCAATTGACGGGTTTAACATGAGTAGAAGATGAACTGGCCTGAAGTTTCTTTTGCCACAGAATCGAGCGCAACCTTGATGAGTGAGGTACCCGTAGATAATCAGAAGTGGCTGGGATGCGAATTCATGGCCAAGCCAGATGCGACGTTCCTGTTGGATGACATTGAAGTTCCACATACAAATATCGATGTTCCGTTTACCGTTTCCAAGGTCGAAGGGAACAGATTGTGGGTGGGTGAGGCGTGGATCAACAAAGTCGAAGTGGTTCCCGTTGCAGATGCTGCCACGTTTTATACGGAGTATGTCCGTAAGCACCCAGATCATGCGTGGGGTTATATGAATCGCGGTCTTGCATGGTGTTGCCTCGACAACAAAGACAATGCCATCACAGACTTCACTCAGGCAATTCGCCTCGACTCGAAATATGCAATTGCCTATTACAATCGGGGTAATAGCTGGGCAGATAATGGGGAATTCGACAAGGCGATCAGAGATTTTAACGAAGCGATCCGGCTCGATCCAGAATATGTGCGTGCGTGGTACAATCGAGGTGTAACCCTGTACGAAATGGATGATGTCGATCAGGCGCTGAAGAATTTCACGGAGGTGATTCGTCTCGATCCGAAGAACGCGGCTGCTTTCAATGATCGGGGAGTGATCTGGAATTTTAAGGGAGAAGTCGATAAAGCGATTCAGGATTTCAGCAAGGCACTCTGGCTTAAACCGGATTATGATTATGCCTTGTACAATCGAGGCGATGTTCGGAATAGAACCGGCGCATACTCCCTCGCGATCAATGACTACAGCGAAGCGATCCGACTAGATCCCAAAGATGAAGCCACCTGCAATTCACTGGCGTGGCTGCTGGCGACTTGTCCCGACGCTGAATTCCGCGATGGAACACAAGCTTATATTTTAGCAGAACAGTTATGTGAGTCAGTCGCATGGGAGGACGCGTATTACCTCGATACTCTGGCAGCAGCGTGTGCAGAAGCAGGCGATTTTCAACAGGCAGTGAAATACCAGGAATTGAGTATCAAATTTCTCGACAAGACGGAAGACAGGAATATATTTATGAATCGGTTGGCTCTCTATCGAGAAGGTCAGCCGTATCATACTCAGCCAGTAGGAACTGAGTCGAAGTGATAAGTGAAGCCAGATCTTTTGACAATGATCAAATCAGATCACTCCTGATTCGCGGCCCAGTAGATGCCGGTGGCGATCAGGGAATGCGGGCCGTTTTTGGTTTCAGCGTGGGGACTGAAGCAGATGACGCGACCGGAGCCGAATTTGGAACGGATGATGGCGTGGGTGCCGATCATCGCTTCAGTCGGGGCACCGTTATTGGCGACTTCGGATTCAAAAGTTGCCAGGACTTCGTAGCCGGGGAGATCGGGTTGATTGTCGGGAACGAGTAAGGGGCCGTTCGAATAATAGATGTTGTACTTTGAATTTGTATTGCTGAGTACTTCCGAGCCGACGGGAGTCAACTGGATGGTGACGTTACTTTTGCCCCGGTTCCAGTGGGAGCGATCCCAGACACGGGCGTTGATGAGATCGAGTGACCACTCGTAATGCGAAGAAGCCAGATAAGCGCCGGCACAGATGCCAACGTAGCCGCCTCCGTTTTTCACGAACGTGCGGACCGCTGCCCGGCCTTCCGGTTTGAGTGCCTTGGCCTGACCGCTGCCACTGCCGCCCGGCATGATGACGACGTCGAAGTTTTTCAAATCACCTTTGCGAATTGCTTCGGGCGAAATGACCGTGGACTCAAAGCCATTTTTCGGGATCAGAAACCGTTGCAGATTCCTGTACCCCTGAGAGCCGGATGCGGGGAAATCAAGAATCGCGACGCGAACCGGCATGGTTTCTTCTGCCATAACCACGGACTGTAGCGAAGCAGGTATAAAAATGCATGCTGCCAGCAGCAGGAAATTTGAAACGGAGTGCATGGGAAAATCTTTCGAATTAACGCTGAGATCAGGGAATCACGATGGTCTTTTTGACAGGAGCAAACGTGGGGGGCGGCGGAGCCGGAAAGGTGATCGCTGCCTGCTTCATTTCGCGAAGTTCCTGCTGCATGGCGGTCATCGCGAGATCTGCCATTTTCTGGTGGAAGCGGGTAATGGCTCCGACAGAGTAGCCATGCTCCTTGCGTGCCTGCTGAAATCTGCTGGTGAGCGTGAGGATTTTATCTTCGACGGGCCAGAGATCAGACCAGATGCCGGGCAGACACTGAGTGCTGATGCTGTTGCCGTCGTCAGTTTTATTCCAGTCGCGGAGGGTGATGGCGATCTCTCCCAGTGCGGCGCCGTTTTCATCAGTCAGTGGTTCAGCGATGGTCTGGACGTCGACCCAGGAGGGAACGGCGAGCGAAAAACTGGGATTGCCGAGGATGGTCCACATCGTCGCCAGCCGGGGATCTTCGCCCGGTTTGACGCCGTGAAAGACAGCTGCGGAAACCGTGGTCGTGCGGCTGATCGTATTTTTGGTAGCGATAGTCGCAGGCAAGGGAGCGGCAGAACCATTGACAGTGCCGGGATGGGGAGTACCTGTTTCCTGAGAAAGATCGCGCGTCAGATGGCGAATGAGATAATCGACGGTGATGCCTTTGTCTTTCTGCAGGTCGAGTCGGGAACAGGCCTGGGAATAGCGTTCTGCAGAATAGATCTTGCCCAGCTGTTCCGGTGTGGGATTAGCCGGGAAATCGTGGGCGGTGGTCGCGAAGTTGGAACGGACGAAATAGCCGTGAGGCGCGACCGCCGGGTCGTTGGCATCGAACATCGTGAAGCTGGTGGGACCGGTTTCAAACAGGGCCGCGCCTCCCTGGGCATCGATGACGCCGAAGTTGGCATCGGTGCGTCGACCGGTCTGATTGGTTTCTTCGAGCAGCTGTTTGAAATCCGCGACGGTGCGGCAGGTCTGCAGCGCGCGTTTGATGAGTGTGCCGTTGTTGAACCCGGTCTTTTTGCCGGGTTGACGGAGGTCGGTGCTGAGGGAGTTTTCGATACAGAAGCCGGCCTCGTTCATGCCCATCCAGGCCGACCTGCGACTGCCGGCATTGACGACGGCAATCGCCCGCAGCGGACCTTCCGTAAGCAGTGCAACTTCATTGTGCCGGGCCGGGGCATCGCGGTTTTTCCAGAGCAGCGGTCGGCCGTCGACGGTTGCTTTGCCACTGATGACGGCGGTGGTGCAGGCATCAGCAGAGGAATCAATCGATGCGATGATCGTGAGCAGCAGCGTGCAGAGGCGAAGGAGCCGAGTATCATTCACAGGCATGCCTGGCGCATCCTTTTCTGGAGAAATTCTATAAGCCGTTACAGTTTCAGAGGTTGTTTATCTGGTTCCGTTATTGTGATATCCAGGCAGGAACCTCTCAAGCCATTCAAGACTGGTTCCCGCAAGCTGCATCAAATCTTCATATTGTGCGAAAGATCGGTCTGCAGGGGAAATAAAAAATCCCCGATTCAGGGGGGATGGTCAAATAAAATCTATAACTGGCGGGGCATTTGTTTTATGCTGAGTGGTGGCGAGCTGCGAGTGTATTCTCTCCGATTTACCGTATATTCAGAAAGGGGCTCTGGCGAAAAGCGAATTGGGACTGGTGTGGTACGGGGAAGGCTGATTATTCCATTCTGCCAGGTCAATCGGTTCAACTAACGGTTCGATTTTCTGATGAAGAAAGAGGAGAACGAATGCTGGGGAATTTTATAGAAGCCGGGACAAATCGTTGCGGATTGATTGTCCTGGCGACGGAGACCAGTCCGGATGCTTAGTGGAAAATAATTCTATTAAAGTGTTGTTGAGATACGGGAGATTTAAACCGTCAGGTAAGTGAAACCACCGAATATGAAATATTGCTGCAAGGAAAAATACCATTTTTAATCGAACTAATATCCTGGTGATTCTGTTCACGGTGGGAGTGCTCTGGGCTGGTTTGTCCTTCCTTTCATCGAAACCTGCAGAAGGTGATTTTCATTTTGATCTGGGCAAAGGCAGATCTCTGGATATCTATTGTGAAGGCGAATTCTTTTATGAACCTCCGGGTTATGTTTCCTATGAAATCACAGAGAATGGTAAAACTCTGGTACCCGAGCGTGATTTTTGTGGTATAGGTCCGCAACGCGTTCCTTCTGGGCGGCTGGAAGTACTGTCAACCCGGGACGGAGAGACGATTGCCTTCCGGCGGAACTTCAATGTGATGATCATGCATGATTTCAAGACGAATCGGAGCTGGCCTGATGAGCATGGTGAGGTGAAATGGAATGATTTTCTGCTGGCGATTGAACTGCTGCAGAGGTTTAAACGGGAAGGGCAAGATCTGTATTCTGACCTTGTGGATCATTATCTGAAGTTTTATCTGTCTTCACCGGATGAGAAATTCAGTGTGAATCAAGTCTGGACCGTGCAGGGGGACCAGGCAGAATTACAACTGCACGTCTCTGATTGGAATGGAGGCAAGGCTCAGTTGCTGTTGCCACGGGAGAAAATAATTGTCCCCTTGTCAGAAAAATTCGACTGGCGTTCAGGGTGGGGAGCAGGCTGGTTGAGCAATCATCGTTTTGGTGTCTGGGTGGCCGGAGCGGGAGTGCATGTCTGGGAATTCTCAGATGATGGAATGAGTAATGAACTGCCAGAACCCTTGGATGCGGAACTGGTTGAGGAAGTGAAATCTTTCCCTGCTCACAGATTCGAACCTCGACATTTCAGGCTCTAGTATTCAAAACTGAATTAGAATTCCTGCTCCCATTGGGGGATCGGTTCACCGCCGGCAGGTGTGCTGAGGGCTTTGAGAATCTGGGGATCGATATTCTGATCGATGAAACGGACATGCCCATCTGCAAACAGCATAAATGCGCCTTTTCTGTCTGGACTGCCAAAGCAGTCGGGGCCGCCGTTTAACCCTTTGGCGGGATCGCGAACATTTGTGGCTGAACCCCAGGCAGGAAAGTGGGAATTGATTTCGCCAGTCATAATCGTGTTGGACAGGCCATCTGCTGCCTGGATGGATTTGGTACTGATATTTTGGTCGATTGGAAACAGCTTCGCGTTAGCACTGAAGTGAGTCAAGCCGTAGCCCTCGGCATCCTGCTTTGGTCCATCCACGAAATGAGAGTTCAGAAACGACGGAATCACAATTGAAAAGACGTCTTTGTTTTCTGGTGCGTTCCAGGGATAGGAATCATCAATCTCCCGCGCCATGGCGGATTCTCCTATGTAGGGCAGCAGACTCGTCATCCAGCCATGCAGGGGTTTATTCTGTGGGTTTGTATTCCCTCCCATCGGAAAATACTGATTGGGTCTGTTGCTGTATATACTCATGGCCATACCAAGCATGCGCAGATTACCACGATGGTTGGCGCGCGATCTGGCTATTTCACGCGACTGTTTCAAAGCGGGATAAGTAAGGGCGAAAATTCCCCCGGCGATCATGAACGCGATCATTACCTGAATTGATACAGACTTTATTTTCTTGACTGATTCAGGTGATGGTGCTGGACACATTTAAAAACCTATATGAGCATACTCATCGTAAATGTAGTTCTTTTCAAAGATTCATAATAACTTCATTTAGCACTTAGATATATAGTGTAACTGAAGTTCCTGTCGCCAGGTGAGAATCAAACCTTGTTTCACTCGCGCCGTGGCGTAGAATGACTTTGTCGCTCAAATTTGGTTACTGCGAGTTGGTCGCGGGTTTTAAAGTCGGATAAAGGAGTCTGAGATGGGCTATGAGATTCAGGGGCAGGTGGCATTGGTTACGGGAGCCAACCGCGGGATTGGCAAAGCGATTCTGGAAGGATTGCTGAAAGCGGGGGCAACCAAAGTGTATGCGGCTGTCCGGGATACATCTTCGGTGGCTGGATTGATTGACGCGTATGGTGATCGCGTAGTGCCTCTGGAATTTGATCTGACGAAGCCGGCATTGATTAAAAACGCTGCGGACGTGGCCAGTGATGTGTCGCTGGTGGTGAATAATGCAGGGGTTCTCAAGCCGGCAACCGCATTGTCTGAGGATGCGGTTGAATCGCTGGAATTCGAGATGAATGCAAACGTGTATGGCCTGATTCGGGTGGCGCAGGCGTTTGCCCCCGTGCTCAAAGCGAACGGAGGCGGGGCGCTGGTGCAGTTGAATTCGGTGGCTTCCCTCAAGAATTTTCCGCAGTTCACGACCTATTGTGCTTCCAAAGCTGCCTCTTATTCTGTGACACAGGCATTAAAAGAGATGTTGAAGGAACAGGGAACACAGGTCGTCAGTGTGCATCCCGGCCCGATTGCCACCGATATGGGAGACGCCGCCGGTTTTGAAGAGATCGCGGAACCTCCCGAACTGGTCGCTGAGGGAATTGTCGCTGCTTTGAAAGCAGGAGAGTTCCATGTCTTCCCGGATTCGATGGCGAAGGATGTGGGCGCCGCGTATCAGAGCTTCGCTGAAAATGTGATCGAAGCAGAGATGGTAGAAGGCTGAGTCATGGGACTTAGAACCAGATAATACACAGGAGAGTTAACTCCCGTTCAAATAAAGTGAATCGATTTTGAATGACTTACACAGGAGAGATTCGATGTGGCGGTTTTTGATTCCTTTTATATTATCTGGTTCGAGTCTGCTGGCTGCAGAGCCCGTTTTTGATGCCATTGATTATGCTACTTCCGAGAAATATCTGATCGCTCCTGCCAGCCTGGGAGATTCGGCAAAGATCAAGGCGCAGGCGCTGAAACTGAAGGCAGACAGCGATCAGCAAACGGTTTCCAATGTGCTGGACTGGATGAATGCCAGTTTGAAATATCAGGCTGAGCTGGCATACGAGTGGCGCAACTATGATTCGGTGATCGGGGATGGCTGCTATGGTGGCTGTGCTGATTATGCGATTGCCTGTGGCGTTCTACTGAAAAGTGCCGGCATCCCGACGGTCTGGGTAAAAACGATGGATGTGCCCTGGATCTGGACTTTGAAAAGAGGAGATTCGTTTCAAACCTGGTCGGGACATGTGTTTCTGGAAGTTTATCTCGACGGAAAATGGGTGCTGCTGGATCCGGGAGCGAAACGGGTTTATCTGAATTATTCACCCGAGGCTCGAATTCTGCCGGGGAATCGTTTTGCCTATCATAAAGGCAATGATCCCAAAACGATGATCATGTCATTGCAATGGGAAGCATGGAAACAACAGACCAAAGCGTATTTTTCGAAACTGGATGCGAGTCTGCTGCCCGTTGACACGTCAGCGTCAGTCGTGCTGGGGAAAACCTGTTTTGTGATCGGCAATTCCCCCTACTATCAGAAGCTGACGAAGTTGGCGCAGGAGAAGGGATTGACTGTGGCCAAGTCGTTCAATACCGGCTACGACACCTATCTGCCGCTGGCGAAGGGGCACGTTATTTACATCGCGACGCACGACGGACAGCCGACGGTTCCCATCGCGACACTGGAGAAGTATTTCCCCAACGCTTCAGCCGGGATTAAGGCAGGCCGGATTACTGTCGACGGGACCGAAATCCTGTTTATCGAATTTTCCAAGGCTTTGTCACTGGAGGAGAAGAGGAAACAGTTGGAGCGGGAGAAGAAACAGCTTGAGCAGGAAAAGCTCCTCGCGCAGTAAGCCGACAGTGATGGCTTGGCTAATGAATTACGATGTAGGGCTATCTCAGAAATGGCAATTATCTTTGATTTATATATTGAGTGTACGACGTCGGAAGAACTGGCCGAAATCAAGTCCCATTTCTCCAACCTTACTCTGGAATTGCAGACGGGTAAAATAACTCACTGGGAGTTTGCATCCGATCAGGATCTCCAGGCATCTGAGGGTGTGCATGCCTGTAGCTTATCGTCTCCCCAATTGAGTGACTGGGCGGTACAGACAGTTTCGGATGCGATTGAATGTACTGAGGCCGGGATCAGGCTCTATCAACACTTGCATCAAGGACCCGATTTCCAGTTTGCACGCGTGGCCTGGGAAGCCAGTCTGATTGAAGTGAACAGTCTGGAAGATTTTCTCGACTACTATAGCTGCGGAAAATCAGAAGAGTGTCGGCTCTCTATTCAATGTGTATTTACTGAAGCCCTGTTTGAAAAACTGGGGAAACCAAAGTTTTGCAAAGCGTTTCGGCCCGGGTATGTCTGGACTGGCTATCGTGGCGAAGAATACCGTCCGTTGTGGAGTAACGATCAGAAAGAGTTGAATGATCTCTATCGCGAGTATTTTCCTCAGACGGATTATTTATAATTCACCAACTGCTGGAATTCAGTCCAGTCGGCCGGGCTGGCGGTTGTTTTTGCCTTTGCGTTTGGTGCCGGAATCGCCGAGGTCTGCGCGGGCCTGTTCTCCGAGCACGGTCAGGCGTTTGACGACTTCGGGGTGCTGGTCGGCGACGTTTTTGCTTTCGCTGACATCGTCTTCGAGGTTATAGAGGGCCAGATCAGTTTTCTTCTGAACGTAAGGTCCGGGGGTGCCTCCGGAACCGGGTTTGTCTTTCAGGCTGCGATAAGGATGAGGGAAGTGCAGTTTCCATTTGCCGCTGCGGACGGCGTTGAGATGATCGCCCCAGTAGAAGTAGAGGGCTTCGTGGGGAGACTTTGCTCCCTTTTCGCCGCTCATCAGAGGCCAGATATTCTTGCCGTCGATGATCCGATCCTGGGGGACTTTACCGCCGGAGAGATACGCGATGGTGGGGAGGATATCGATGGTCATCGCCATCTGGCTGCAGACGGAGCCCGCTGGAATCTGACCAGGCCAGGCCATGATGCAGGGTTCGCGTTGACCACCATCCCAGGCGGTTCCTTTGCCTTCACGCAGCGGGAGAGCGGAGCCGGCGTGATCGCCGTAGGAGAGCCAGGGGCCGTTATCGGAGGTGAAGATGACCAGTGTGTTCTCTTCGATGCCGTTTTCTTTGAGTGCCTGTCGAATCTGGCCGACGGACCAGTCGATTTCCATGATGACATCGCCGTAGAGCCCCTGTTCGGACTTGCCTTTGAACTTGTCGCTGACGAACAGGGGGACGTGTGGCATCGAGTGTGGGACGTAGAGGAAGAAGGGCTGGTCATGATTTTTATTGATGAAGGAGACTGCTCGTTCGGTGTACCAGGTGGTGAGTTGGGCCTGTTCTTCGCCGGTGACTTTGGGGTTAATGACGGTTTCGTTTTCGATCAGCGGGAGATCGGGAAAGCGTTTGCCGGCGGTGGGGTGGAAGGGCCACATATCGTTGGAGTAGGGGAGCCCGAAATATTCATCGAAGCCGTGACGTGTGGGCAGGAATTCGGGGAGGTGTCCCAGGTGCCATTTGCCGTAGATTGCAGTGGCATAGCCTTGTGGTTTGACGACTTCGGCGATGGTGGTTTCATCAGAGTTAATCCCGATTTTGGATTGGGGCCCCAGTGCGCCGCGGATACCCACCCGATTGGGATAGCAGCCTGTGAGCAGTGCGACGCGGGAAGCAGAGCAGACGGCCTGGGCCGCGTAGAAGTCGGTGAAGCGGACACCGTCTTTTGCCATCTGGTCGAGGTTGGGAGTTTTGATATTGGGAGAGCCGAAGACGCCGACATCCTGGTAGCCTTGATCGTCGGTGAAGATGATGACGAAGTTGGGATGCTGACGGGCCGGTCGGGCTTCTGCTTGATTCGCGAGCAGGGACAGGAATGCCAGGCAGATGATTGAAAAGCTGATCCCGGAGAACCGTTTCAACATGAGCTGTGAAGAAAATCGTGTTTCAATATCGGCCATGGATTTCCCTTCCGGAGAGCAGGCGGGTTGTGAATTGACTACAACCAGCTTACCGGAAAGGAGATCGTCTTTTCAATGCTCGTGCAGATTACTCGCCTCGGAAGTGAGCATCCTGGACGGGCACGAGTTGTTCCAGGCAGGCAAACAAAACGCCGGCTGGTGAGCCGATGGCGTCGATATGGGCGACGATTTCTTCAGGATAGCAGCTGAGTACAAGTGCCGATTCTTCGCGGTAGATTTCGAAGCGGCGACGGATGACAGTTTCGTTGGCATCGTCGGCACGGTTTTCCCGGATCGCGCGGTGGCGGATGCGGTGGATCATTTCCTCTTCGTCGCTACAGGTCAGGTGCAGGACTTTGAGGACATCAATATGCTGTTCCAGGATTTTAGCCTGCTGGATATTCCGGGGAATACCATCGAGGATGAGAATGTCTTTTCGTGGTTTGTACATGGAGAGGGTGGCACGAGCATCGAGTCCCTGTTTCCAGATCCGAATACTGAGGTCATCGGGAACGAGTTCGCCGCGAGAGCTGTATTTGTAGATCTCCTGACCTTCCGGCGATTCAATATCGATTGAGCGGAATACATCGCCGCTGGAAAGGTGAAAGAAGCCGGGAATCTGGCCGAGGATTCGTCCCTGAGTTCCCTTACCAACGCCGGGAGCACCAAACAGCAGGACGGCTTTTCTACGTTCCGTCGCCATAGTTATGCCTCTATGTATCAAGATCAATCGTGTTTCAGTAGCCACGGTGGTTACTGCTTTTCTAATCCAGACAGGCCGCCTGAATTCAGTTTATTACAATAACGTTTCAGCCGACAAATCTCACCCTGGCGGGGGAGTTATTAATGAAGGTAAATAAAAAACACTCCGAAAAACATGAGAGTTTTTCGGAGTGTTGAATTGATTTGCTGATCGTGGTTAGCGTGAAATCAATGCCACAACCTGACCGACGTCGACCGGGAGGCTGACATCTTCCATTGTGGGAGCAGTGACAACCGTGGCTGTCAGTTCTTTTTTCTCGAGTGTGAGCCATGCACAGCCGGGACGACCTGACTCAACCTGCTCTGCGTAGAGCTTTTTGAGATTAGGACGATTGCGGACGGTGATGACATCGCCGGGTTTCACCCAGATGGATGGTTTATTGACAGTCTGACCGTTCAACTGGAAGTGGGCGTGTACGATTCCCTGACGGGCCTGTGGACGAGTCTGGGCAAAGCCAGCCCGGCAGACAACGTTATCGAGACGACGTTCGCAGAGAACCAGCAGGGCTTCCCCGGTGTTCCCTTTGATGCGGCGGGCTTTGTCGAAGTAGCGACGCAGCTGACGTTCACGGAGACCGTAGTAATATTTGATCTTCTGTTTTTCGATCAGAGCCAGACCGAAGTTAGATGCTTTGCGGCGGCGCTGTGACATTCCAGGGGGAAGGTTCCGCTGGTCCAATGCACGTGTTGCACCTGCGTCTTCAAAAACCAAAGCTCCCAGACGACGGTTGACCCGTCCTTTTGGTCCTGTGTAACGACCCATTCAGAGTTTCTCCCAGATTAATCACAAGCTGCCGAACACGTAACTTGTTGAACGGCAAAGAAATATACGTAAGGTCTGATCGAAGTAAACTATTTTTACATAATAGGTTACATTCAAATGCCAAGAGGATCAGACCAGTTTGAGCAGTCAGGGTCTTGGGTTACAATGCTTGACAGCGCGTAACACAACCTTTAAAGCGGTCCGCTGTTATCGCAAATTCAATCAGAATCGTCAACCAACTGGGCAGCAGGATCAGAAAATCTCAGAAAATATCAGGTTGTCGAATCCGGAAAGGGATTCAAGTCGGCTGATATTCTGGAATGGGACTGGTTCTTATGTACACTTTTTGCTGCTGAAGACCTGCGGGAATGAAACGGAAGCCCGAAACAGGGAGGCGGGCTCTTCGGATTCCACGGCAATTCGTGGCAGATCCCACTGGTCCGGTTTTCCCAATGGAGCGAAGCCGCCGTAGTAG
>TARA_R100001132_G_C3275399_1_pt1 | contig 15116 bp, 8 predicted proteins | sample TARA_R100001132 | Tara Oceans TARA_R100001132 (sample SAMEA2621247) | marine metagenome | biome: marine biome (ENVO:00000447); feature: mesopelagic zone (ENVO:00000213); material: "saline water (ENVO:00002010), including plankton (ENVO:xxxxxxxx)" | depth 800 m | reverse complement strand
CAGGCACTCTCATCAAACGGGTGAGAGTGCTTTTTTAATGCGCGGCAGCAATTTATCCGTACAAGGATCAGGTTAACCAGGAGCGGCTTTGATGTGGCTGTTCGGCCTGCTCCAGATGGTGTGGCCGTTGTAGAGACTCGTGGGAGTGGATTACAGCCTGTGCTTCCGGAGTTTCATCCTTGAGCATTGCCATCAGATCACACCAGCCTTCCCGGTGGATCTCAAGAACTTTGATTGCACTCTGGATAAAACTGGCATCCTGTTTCACATCAGCGTGATGCAGATTTTCATAGACGAACACAAACAGTGCCTTCAGTTGTTCCACCATTTCGGGCTGCTGGGAAGGGTCCAGTCCGCCAATCAGTTCGGCTACCAGGTCACGACTTTTATCAAGCGCGAAATGTGCCTGCTCAAAATGTTTATCTGCTGCAGCCAGCGCTGCTTTTCTGGCGAAACGCAGTGCACCGTCGACGACCATGAGATGTAACTGAAGTGGTTTTGCTGTCAGTACCTGATTTTCGAGATAGTCTTTTCCGTTCATCTCCCTGGTGGCCCTTTATGTAATTGAAATAGATCGTAATTTCGTTCGCTGTTATTTCTTTTTGTTCGTATTCAGTAATGTGAGACTTTCGAGCGCAGTCTGTTGCGAATTCAACTGGTTCACGATGGTCTCCTGAAGCGTGAACTGGCGAATAAGGCGTTCACGCCGGTCTTCCAGAATCGTGTTCAATTCGTCAACGCGGTTATTCAATGCCAGTGCTGAAGCCTGCAGGGAATCGGACTGTGCTTTAAGTGTTCCGGTAAACGGATCGGTCATCGCAGTGATGATTTCGTCCATGACGACTGCAAAACCGGTGTCTTCCTGCTGGAAGAACTCGGTGACGGAATCGGGGTCGTCCGCCAGGAGCGCTTCGAGGGTCGCGCTGTTCAATTCCAGTTTTCCATTACCGTTAAACTGGACTCCCAGTTCAGACATGCTTTTGATGGCGCTGTTGCTGATGGAAAGTTTTTTGGTCAGCATTCCTTCCAGGCGGGAAACTGTGGTCAGAACCACACTGTTTCCGTTCAGCACTCCCCGCTGATTGGTGTCGACGTTGTAGCTGGTCAGTGTTTTTGTCGCGTCTACAAAACTGTTATAAGACGTGATAAACGAATTGATTGTACTTTTGATTCCCGAGGTATCCCGGGCGACGTTGATGGTTGACGGAGAGGTCCCGACCGACTTCAGATCGATCTCCAGGCCGGTGATGGCGTCATTGAAACTGTTGGTAGAAGAGGTCAACAGAAATGAAGTCTGGGGATTACTTCCGATACGGATTAATGCATCATCTGCTTCAACCGAAGTGGCGAATCCGAAATTAAAATCGCTTTCCAGAGTCAACCCGCCGGCAGCGCCACTGCGGGACGAGGTAATCGAAAGACGTGCGGAATTAAACGCGGTTCCATCATCGATGATCGTGGCGGAAGCAACTCCAGTGGCATTAATCTTTTCTGTAATGTCTTCAAGTGTATCAGTCGCTTCCACAGAAATTTCTGTGACCTGGCGACTGGTGACTCCCATCGTTCCCGATCCCTTAATTCCCAGGGTGGCGGCAACGGTACCGCTGGAAACTTCTTCCACTTTAACGTCAAAAGCGCTGCCGCCGGTACTTTCCACAATAAAGCCGTCACCGGTGTCGTTCAGCCGTGCTATGACCTGGGCACCGGCGGTGCCTGCAGCATCATTGATTTTTGTAAGCACGTCTCCGACGGTTTTCGTTGTTTCAGGATCAGAAAGGTTGACGTTGAAACTGACCCCGGCGCGGTCGGTGATGCGGATACTGCCCAGGGAAACGGCTGTCCCGTTTTTCCCGTAAGTTGACAGTGAGGTGTCCTGATTGATGTAACGTAAATCGAGGGAACCGGAATCAACAGTGTGTTTGGAGTCGGCCAGGAGCGTATCGATTTTCAGGAAGCTGGCCAGATTACCCGAGGTATCCTGGATTTCGATCGACGTTCCTGAAGCCGCGGAAGTGTCTTTAATCTGGATACCAGTTTTGGTGGCGTTGAGACTGGCCTCGATCTGAATGCTGCCGTTCGCATTGATGGCATCAATTACATCATCCAGTGTTTCGACACCTGTAAAATCAATAGTCGCATTTCCGCCTGCGCCATCTTCAAAATAAACCTGGCCGGCATTCAGGACGGGACCGCTGGCCGAGACGCCGCCATTTAAATTTCGCAGTAAAACCGAGTTCAGGCCTCCTGATAATGTACCTGTTATTGTGCCGCCCAGTCCTGTGGTCTCGATTCCCAGTTCACGGGCCGCCAGTGAGCCGTTCAAGGCGGTCACTTCAAACGTCGTGGCAACTCCACCGGTGTTGTCGGTCAGACTCAGTTTGCCAGCACTGGTAATTTCTGCAGTGACTATACCGCCATTAGAGGCATTATTATTGATCAGATCGACGACATCACCCAGTGATTGGGCTGAATCCAGATTGACATTGAAAGTCGATGCATCAGAGGCCGTGATCTGCAGATCTTCTAAACCACTGACAGTATTAATGCCGTTACCATCGTTGATCTGCGACAGGTTGAAATCGCTGGTGACGCGATAGACGGAATCGCCCGTTAATGTCGAGCCTGCGACAGATTGCAGTATTCCCAGGTCGGCGGCGGTTTTTCCCCCCGCGACTTCGGAGACTTTCAGGGTTCCGAGCCCGGAACTGGTATCGGTCAGCACGAGGTGGTCGTCTTCGATACTGGCAACAATGGAAGTGGCGGAACCGTTGATTTCATCGACCACATCCTGGATGTTGAGTGTTCTCGTCAGATCGATGACTTCGGTCTGACCGTCGCGGTCAGTGATGCGAATGCTGCCACGCTGGACTCCCAGGCCATTATTTAATTCTTCCAGCAGTTTCGATTCGTTCAGCTTTCCGCCTTGTGAAAGCGTGATGGTCGTTGCCGTTCCGATGGGAGTGGAGTCGGCATCGGCGAAGCCCTTCGAAACGACCTGATGGTTCGAAGCCAGACGCAGCCCCTGCAACTGGTAAGATGCGGCGGTGGCCGTACTGTTGGCGGCGACATTGAACTGGCTGGTGTCAGAACTGGTGGCCTGCAGGGTTTCAAAGGTACTTTTCAGACCCAGTTTCTTGACTGAATTGTTGAGGGTCAGCAGGTTGGCTTCGAGGGTTTTAATACCCCCTTCGGTTGCTTCAAAGGCAGAAGCGCGGTTCGCAAGTTTCACCAGGGCATTGCGTTGCACGCCGATGATCGCGTCCACAATCTCATTGATATTCAATCCGGTTGCCAGACCGACACCGGAACTGATGCCTGACATGTTACCAAGCCTGTTTCAAGATAAATTAGCTGAGAGTCCTCAGAAATCAGTCCGCGCATGCAGGACTGCTGCATCTAAGTATTTATCGGTTAGTTAAAGGTTGCTGCTTGAACGGAGTACCAGCTGGCACACTACCACCCTGGCTTCGGAGTCAGTTTCTGTGGATTATAGCGGCTGGGTGGTGTGGTTTATTCGATCACGGCGTAAGAAAGCGAAGTCGCAAACGGGAAACGTTTCAATCGCAGATTTGGCAGCCCGAGGGTTTCCATGGCTGCTAATGTTTCACCTGGAAATAGATCCATATTGAGTTCATCAAAGGCGATGATCGCCCCCTTAGGCATCCGGGGGATCAGCAGTTCCAGCGCGACTTTGGTCGGCTCATACAGATCGGCATCCAGGTGCAGCAGGGACACCACCAGGTGCTGATTCTTTTCCAGGTACGCCGGCAGAGTGGCACTGATATCTCCTTTGACCAGTTCGACTTTCGAAATATGATTCAGGTAACGAGTGGAATTATAAACCTGAATTGCTTTCTCCAGGTCTTCCATGGCGTTTTCTTCTGATTTAAACCCGCCCACTTCCAGGTGCTCGCTGGTACCCGTGGTGTCCTTTTCGCTCAATGAAGGGAAGCCCTCAAAGGTATCAAAGCCGATGATTTTGCGGAGATAGTTGACCGGTTCCAGGATCGCGCTGAATTGCGCCCATGCCATCAGGCTGGCACCGCGGTGCACGCCCAGTTCGACGATTGATCCATTGACTTCGAGTTGCTGTCGGAAAATTTCGTAGCGGGCCAGAAGTTTTGTAATGGACTGGCGGGAGACATACTTGGTAAACGCATCGAGTTTGTTCAGGTTCGAGCCGACGCTCGATTCCCAATATTCTTCGACCGCATTCAACGCATTCAGGTCACTGTTCGACTGATTTTGTGACTCGCCTACGTTTCCTTTTAACAGCCCTTTTTTTTCTGACATTTGAAATACGCTTTATTTATGATGTAGAAAGTGAAATCAGACAGGAAGTCGTGTGAAAATTCTGGTTATGATGCGGTTCGCTGCATGGCCCGTCTGGCATGTGTAATGTCTTTGATGCGCCAGCCATCTCTCAGAAACTGGGGATCTCGCAGATCACGATACCGCAGGTTTAAGACGAACCGGACATAATCAGACTGATTTTTGCAGGGTGTATGGGGGGTCAGGCTGTGAAACAACAGGACATCGCCGACTTCCAGGGCGGTCGGGACCACCCGATCATATTGCTGAACGACCTCGGGAGGCAGGGAATGCCACTTGGTGTTGATGCCATGGTCGTGTTCATCGTGGGCGACAGGCGCTTTCCGGTGCTCTCCCAGCGCGAGTGTCAGGCTTCCGTTATTCTGATCTGTTTTCTGCAGAGGTGCATAGAGGGTAATCGTAGAATAAGGGCCTTCGTTGTAATACCAGTCCTGATGCCAGGTGGCCAGGTGCCACTCAGCCTGGGGCATACTCATGAGAATAATGTAGCGATCATGGAGGGAGATTTCCGGTGAAAGCAGTGCTTCCAGGATCGCCAGTAATTTTGGATGTGCTCCCATGGTATGTAATGACGGCGCGGCATTCATGGAGTCATATAAAATACTCTGTGCGCCCGGGTGACTCGATTCGAGATCACGCAGGCGATCGCTGATTTGTGTGATCTCATTTTCGTTCTGCAGGCTGGCAGCACCGAAGTGAGTTTCCAGCAGCGAGAGTCGCCCCGACAGGTCTTTGCGCAGGGGGAGATACTCATCAGGCGAGAACAGCCCCTTTACCAGGATGGCACCCTCTTCTGTGTATTGATTTTTGAGTTTCTCTGTCAGTTCAAAACCGTCCCGGTGACAGTCCAGAGTGCACAATTGATTAAGGGGCAGCATGGTCTCCCTCCCTGGTTTATTTTGCTGATAGAGAGAATTATTCGCCGTAACCAAACTGCGTCACGAGCGGCTTAAAAAATCGGGTGACCATCGCCTGTTCAGACTGTGAAAGTCGTTCCCGCCATTTCCCGATGTGTAATGAGTGAACCGGTGCAGATTCTTCTGTATGCTCCGCATCGATTCGCAGTGCCTGGGATGAAGCCTGGGCGCTGTTGACGGTTGGTGAACCTGACAGCAGGTCCTTCATTTCCTCTGCGATGGCAGCGACGTCAGCCAGCTTGAGCAGGACACCCAGCTTGGTTGCCATCTGGAAAATCAGGCTTTCCGCATTACCTAGCAGATGTTCGTAGGGAATCACCATGATTCCAGGCAGGCAGAGAGCGTGATGAATTTCCTGATACGCGGCAACCGTCTGGTCAACAGCGTCTGCAAATGTCATGTCCCGGTATTCCATTTCGGCACACACGACATCACGGGGATCACGATAGTGATAAAAAGGACGTACTGCATCCTGCTGGGCGGCTGCAATCGCCTCTTGAGTTAAAAAATCAAACTGCAGGATCAACCGTTCCTCTACATCCATACTTCCAATTACCTGGTTCAGTTCTTCCATCGAGTTTGTTTTTTCCGAACGGAATTCAAAGCTTTGATGCTGCCAGATTTTCTGAAAGACGGCCTGTGACCAGTCGGTACCGGAATTGGGGATGCCAAAATTGAAAATAATCATAATAGTTCCTGTAAAAGGGTTGGCCCTGTAAAGCTGACAGAACGGAGCGGCGGTTTGCTTTACTTTATTTCTAATTCAGATCCAGCTCATTTGATTCCCGCTGACGATTTTTCTGCGAGAGAAATTGGGGGCGTGGTACCTGCTTTTCCGATGGTGACTCTGAACTACGGTAGGGATGTTGATCCTGAAAATAATCAATGAGTTTTCCCTGATATTCGATCAGGATTGTTTCGAAGGGGATTTGATTTCGTTGAATTTCCAGCACGATATCAGCGGCCCGCCATTGTGTGGCAATCAGAATGACATCGACTGGTTGTTCAACAAGCCCGTCACGGAACAGAATTTCCTGACCGGTGCCCGGGACGAATGTGCCCACTTTATTCATGTCTGAATCAACGACTGTCGGGAAACGTTGTTTGTCCAGCTTGTGTTGATTGATAAAGGCAGCTGCTTTTCCGGTGCCTCCCCAGATGGCAGTCCGCGTGCCGGATTCTGCCAGTTCATCAAATTGCACAGCAAGTTGTGTTGCTGACAGCCGTGCTTTTTCCTGAAAGGCAATTGCCTGCCGCGCCAGTTCAACCTGGTGACTCTGAGGCTGGAAGCTGGCGATTCCGTAAATGACTTCGTCATTATAACTGGTTTCAATCAGGTCGACGCTGGTGGCACAGCGTTTCAGTAAGCGTTCCAGTGATTGTGTCGTGAAGTGAGAATTATGTTCATAGAAGAAGTCCACAGTCCGGCCCGCTGCCAGCACACCATCAATACAGGGGACTTCTATAAACAGACTGGTTGCACATTCGGCCACATTGGCGGCAAAGGCCACTTCCTGGGCAAAGCCCAGCGGATTCATCAGGTGTTCAAAAACGTGACGACTGATGATGAGGTCCGGCTGCAGTTCAGACAGATGCAGCCCGGGCTCGAACAGCATTGTACGCGCTTCGATCAAGCCGTCTTCCGTTTCGATTTCTGCATTGGGATCAAAGCCAATGAATTTACCAGAAGGGATCTTTTTTGCCAGCGACCGCAACAGGTGTCCCTCGCCGCAACCAATTTCGACGACGGTGGGATTTTCCGGCAGTCTGACGGCAATCAGATCACAGACCTTCTGCAGGTGTTCGGACCAGATCGCACCTTTATTAAACATCAGGTTGGGTTTGTCTGAATAAGGGACCTTGGCATAATCGAAGGCGGCATTTGAGATATGACCACAGTCAACGCATCGCATAAAGTCATGCGGCAGTCGCTCCATTGCCTGAGCTTCTTCACTGCTCTGCGGCCAGGCCAGTGTGGTCAAGGGGAGTAATCCCCCATCGTAAAACTGGACTGCGATATGATAACCACAGGCGGGGCAAGTGTAATTCTGCATGGCAGAATTCAGGATTTTAATGTGATCAGCGTTTCCTGGCTGATTGATTGAAGCATCCATGCTGGGTTCCTTGCTGTTGTCCGAGCTGCTCAGACTGAGAAGTGGTTGATTGACAGGCTGCCGCGTGTTGCAGTGTTCTAAAGCGGAGACGAAAAATGTTTCCAATTCACGAATCGTGTTGATGTCTTCAAAGACCAGGTGGCTCTTGGAGAGGATCTTCAGGCGAAGCTGATCGCGGAATGTTTCATCAGAACCGATGCGACAGGCCAGTTCGATGTATTCATCAATGGAATTGACCACGCAGTCCTGCAGTCCCATTTTATTGTAGATCGCGAGCATGCCCCGGCCACGCATGTATTTTGCCGGCAGGGTGACAACCGGAGTGCCGATCGCCATTGACTGATAGGATGTGTTTCCCCCACCAAAGTGCAGCGGGTCGAGCAATACATCTGAGATATAAATCAGGTTCAAAAAGTCGGGAGTCGACATGCCCCGCAGGAAGAGAATCCGGTCTACCAGTTCCGGGAATGATTTTTTAAACCGGGTTACCAGCAGGTCTTTCCATTTTGAAGTCTGGTCCCGAATCATTACGATCCGGGCTTGCGAGTCCCGTTCGAGGATTCCTGCCAGGATCTGATCAAATTCGGGATGAATCTTAAACAGGGTCTGGGGGCAGGCGTAAACATGTTCGTCATCGGACAGACCGAAGGCTGCCCGGTTTTTGATTTTTTCCGGCAGAGCAGGGCGATAATAATAGGAAGGCAACGAGTCCAGCTGAACCAGTTGTTCAGAGTAGTGTTCCTGTGCGTCTTCCGGTTCAATAAGTTTACTGGAGATGAAATAATCAATGGTCTTCAGCCCGGTCGTGATGGGATGTCCCCAGGTCACGCATTGTACGGGAGCATGTCTGGTGGTCGCCAGTGAGAAGATAAACGGATCCATGCCGATGTCGGCATAGAAGAGTACATCCAGTTCCAGGCTCTGCAGGACTTGGCTGGCCTGGCGTAATTCGATTCCCAGAAAGACATATTCATCCGAATCACTGCGAATTTCCGTAGCAACGGCATCCATATATTTCGTCGGGGAAATCGTGATGACATGGTACTTTTCCCGGTCGAAATTCCGGATGATGCCTTTCATCAGAGAGCCGATGGTATGGTTGTAAAACAGACTGGAAATAAATCCGATACGAATTTTTCCATTCCGCTCGACCGTCGGTGCCTCGGGGTTCCAGCTGAGATCGTTTTTGACCCGATACAACTCTGCCATCCGTTCGATGATGGGGCGGTCATTGTAACCCTGATAGGCGAGGTAAAAGGTTCCCGGAGTTAATTTGATTGATGCGTCAATCTGAACTTTATCATCGTGCATCTCTTCAATGTTTTGAACGAATGTGTCGCGAACTTCCTGGATTTCATCCAGCGAGGCCGGAATGGGAGGCAGTAAGCTGGCCAGGGCGAGTCGATATTCCGGGAGGGGAGCCAGCTCGTATGCTTTTTCCAGAGCCTGTTTTGCTTCCGCAAACATACCCATAGACTGGTAGACGGTTGCCAGATTACTGTAGGAATGCAAATAGGTATCATCGAGTTCGACAGCCTGGAGAAAACTTTTGAGTGCTTTCTTGAATTGCTTCTTCTGATTCTGGATGTGTCCTTTGTAGTTCCAGAGCACTGCATTCTCGGGGTGAGTTACCAGGGCCTCTTCGACATGTTTTTCGACTTCATGATTACGCATCTGGCGCGAATAGAGATCGATCAGGTGCAGACGGGAAGGCAGATGGTCGGGTTCGAGGCCTGCCAGTGTTTCGAAATAACCGACAGCAGAACCGACTTTTCCCTGCTTGAGTCTGACGGATCCCATCCCGAACAATGAAGCTGTATTGGTCGGATCACTCTGATACAGTCGCTGGAAGATATCGTATGCCTGTCCATAATCGCCCAGCATGGCGACCAGGGATCCCAGGTGAAATGCGGCTCCCGGATGGTGAGGTTGTTTTTTCAAAACGTCCCGGAACACGATCATGGCCTCGTGGGTCTGCTTTGACGCTTCGAGGGCTTTACCCAGATGAAAACGGATATCGCAGTTTTCCGGCGCATACTTTAATGCTTCGTCAAAACAGGAGATGGCCGACTCGAAAGCCTCCTGTTCGGTATAAACAATTCCCAGATTATTCAGGACTTCCCAGTTTCTCGGTTCCAGAACGGCCGCTTTCCTCAGGACGGAAATCGCAGCTTCGTATTTCTCTTGTGCAGAAAGAAATACGGCGTAATTCTTCATGGTATCCAGATGATGGGGAGCCAGCTGTAAAGCGCGCTCATAGGCTGCTTCTGCCGATTCCGGAGCATCTGATTTTGCCAGTGCGTTGGCCAGATTGAATTGAGCAGTGTGGAGATCTGGTGACAACTGCACGAGCCGCTGACAGATCTGGATGGCTTCCTCGATCTCGTCGGTTTCCAGTAACAGGTTGCCGAGGTTGATCAGAACATCCGGATAGCCCGGTTTCAGTTCCAGCGCTTTTCGATAGGCTTTGATCGCCTGTTGTTTTTCACCCGTCAGCGCCAGGGTAATTGCCAGATTATAAGTGAAGGCGGCATTACGGGGTTCCAGTTCAATGGCGCGCTGGTAATTGGTAATCGCGTCTTCAAATTTTCCCAGGCCTTTACAGGCGGCACCGCGATTTGAAAAGAAAGCGCCTATGCCGTCGTTCTGGCTGATCGCCCGCGTGATGAAATCAATGGCTTTGGAAAACTGTTTCAGGTGCAGATAAACCACGCCTAGCAGGTGCAGGGCGTCAGCCTGACCGGGATCGTGTTGCAGCACTTCACGGTAGAGTTGCTCCGCCAGGGGGAGATTTCCCGCCTGGTGCTGTTGAACCGCAGTTCCCAATAGTTCCTTAAGTGAAGGCATGAGATTTTCTTTGAATCACGTTGGTGATTGAAAATATTTCAATCGGTGCTGAGCAAAACTGCCGGATACGGAATCCCAGACAGACTTTTCCGGTTATTCTGTTTGTATCGGCTGCGATGAGGGGAGAGATAAGTGGATTCTTCAGACAAGGGCAAATCAGGTGCAATCACGGTCTTTTGACTCAAGCTGGCATGTCAGGCTGGGGGGAGGTGGGGGGATAAATAAAAAACACTACCCACCAGAAGATGGATAGTGTTTTCATAATTTCAGTTGGTTACTGATTCAGCCGCGGATTAACCGAGGAGACTCAATACCTGCTGTGGGTTCTGGTTGGCAATCGAGAGAACCGAAATACCAGCCTGGTTCAAAATCTGAGCTTTGGTCATATTTGCGGTTTCGACAGCGAAGTCGGTGTCCACAATCTGGCTGCGTGCTTCAGAAATATTTTCCAGGGCAACACCCAGTGATGAGACGTTGGTTTCGATCACGTTCTTTTGAATCGCACCCAGACGACCACGGAGAGTCGAAACACGGTTGACGGCTTCTTCGATGATGTTCACCAGGTCAGAACCGGGAACCGAAGGACCGACGTCCAGCAGACTCTTACCACCACCCGAGCCGAGTTCGAACAATTTACCGGAAACACCACCCAGACGGGCTGTGTTGACGGCTTCGATTCCGATACCGACCTGACCAGCGGCTGATACGTCCTGTCCAATCTGGAACAGTGATCCACCACCGGTGATTGTCATGCTGGCAGTATTATTGGTTGTGTTCGCAGCAGCGGTGAAGGAGAACGAAGCATCCAACTGTTGAGACCGCAGGTTAGCCGTAAGTCCGGAACCCTGAGCGACCTGACCGTTGATACGGGCAACGATGTCCGAACCAATGGCACGCTTCAGCGAGTTGCCCGTGGCAATGGTATCGACGGTGTCAAACGTACCAGACAGCACGTTAACATCGACGAATTCATCTGCACCGTAGTTGGAAGCACTGAATGTCAGGTAGGCATTGGTACCACCAGCCAAAGCAGCAGCAGCTTCGGCTTCAACGACACCGGAACCGTCACCTTCCGCAGCGGTAGAAATCAGAGAGTTCACATCGGCGTTACCATCGAGCAGAGTTTTGATGGAGGCAGCGTCTGATGTAATAACACTTGAACCATCGGTCGCCAGACTGACGACAATCGTAATATCTGTATTCGTATTGCTGAAGGAAATGTTCGCAGCAGCACTGTTCGTAGCAGGGTCTACAAACTGTACGCGAATATTCTGTCCTGTATCACCCAGGATACTGTCTGAAGTACGGGCATCGGTAAATGTCAGGCCTGAGTTCGTCGCGTTGGCGTTAGCGAGGGTCAGGTTGCTGGCCACCTTGTTCGTCTTTGCGGCAGTGACACCAGTAATGTCGGTCACGCCGTTCACAGCATCTTTAACGTTGTCCAGAGTACTGGAGGCACCCAGGAAGAGCACCTGTGAACCGCTGGAACCGCCAATTTCAATTGTGGATGCCGATGCCAGGCCGCCATCAACGGCACTGTAATCCAGACTGGCCTGGGTGGCAGCTGTAACAATGGTGGCGTCAAGGGTGATGGAACTGCTGGAACCAAATACGGCTTCGTTTACCTGAAAGTCGGAGAGTTTTGCAGAGTCAACTGCAGAAGACTGAGTACGGAACGCTTTACTTCCGTCAATCAGTTTATCACCAGCAAAAGATGTATTGGCGGAAATTCGGTTGATGGCTGACAAAGCAGTATCGATCTGCAACTGGTTTGCAGCGATTTCGTCCTGGGACAATGCCCCTTTGTTCAAACCTTCCTGGACCAGACCACGTACCTGGTTTAACAGGTTAGTGACTTCGCCCAGAGCCGAGTCAGCAGTCGCGATTACGTTGCTGGCACGGTTACTGTTTTTAATGGATTGTTCAATAGCAGATACCTGAGATCGCAGAGTTTCGCTGGCGATCAGACCTGATGGATTATCTTTACCCGAGTTGATTTTCAAACCGGTTGACAATCGTGTCAGTGAGGTATCCAGAAGATTTGTAGATTTGTTTAAACTACGCAGACCTCTCAGCGAGGCAACGTTAGTATTAATTCGTGTCATGGCAAACAGCCTTTCTCACTTGTAAATAAAAGCTTCCCAAGGGATTAATGGGGGTTAGCTACTTATATGATTTAGGTTTCGAATGATGCTGAAACCACCCGAAGACATTAGTTTTTGATCCTGCCAAATCCGATAAATGTGAAATCAAAGCGATACATTCTGACAGGATTCCTCGAACTGATGTGGCTTATCTTTCCATAACAAAACCATTCCAGATTCAGCTGACGCAGTGAAGGTGCAGAGGGAAGCTGCGCATTCATGCTCATATTCTATCGGAATGTTACTTTAGGTAATCTGAGTGTCTTTGGTGTTTTTTTGAAAATAAACCGATCTCTCCGGTATCGCACTCGGGAAAGGACGAGTTGTAACTGTTATCCGTTCCTTCATCAAAAGTTCGGCTGTAACTCTATTAGCGTGGGAGAGGAAAGTGGGGATCGTTTCAGGTAAATGAATATTTATGTTAAGGCTGGCTGCAGGATCGTTTCTGTTTGCCTAACTGGACCCTGCCCGGGTTGCGGAACGCGCAACCGCAGCGTAACTGTTAAACTTTGCCGTGAGGTAAATTCCCCCTGGTATTTCTCCAGTTAGCGGCTCTCCCGTCTGTTCAATGAGACCGGCAGGCAGTACTGAGAGACCTGGTTGTGTTCTTCGCTTTAAAAGAAGGATCAATGGAAAGAAGAGACGAAGCAACCACGTAGACAGTGACCTCATCACTCTCCAGGCTGAGGAAAACTGCCACCCGAAATCAACGTACTGAAATTTCTCTGATTTCTCTTGTGAAGATACTTGTGCTGAATTTCAGAGCTGGAATCTACATCATATGAAGCCACGGGGAAGTGATGGAAGAGAAAACGTCCCCACTACTTTGACAGCCCAGGTTGTAAGAGCCCGGCTCTGATTCTGTCGTCATTTTAAATCAGAGTAATTGCTCCAGTGATGGAGCGGCTCTCGTTTGGATGTAATCTTGCCAGTTTTCCGGTATGTGTCATGTGCTTTGATCATCCAGAGAAGTAGACGCAGTCTGTATATTCCGAGTGCACGAGATTCGATTATTCTAGAGCGCATCACACTTAATCAAAGCGTCTCTCAATCTATTATACCAGGCCCAATTGACCCTGGAGACGCTACAGTAAAACTGGATACAGTTAGCTTCAAATCGTATTAGACCTGTTGCGGCTTCCTGCAGTGCACCTCTAAATGAATGGTATGCAGGCGGCTTCTTTGTAGAGGATTCCAACCGTATGCATTTTATGACTGCTATTGCAGAGTTATTGATTATGCGGGTTGATGATAATTGTTCTGATGAATGCTGGTCGTAACAAATGAACTCAGTGTTTGCGGAGTCTCATTTTTTCATGTGAAAAGTCAACGCTTATTGCTCAAGATCACTGATCGGCAATGACGATCCATCTTTCATATCTTGCCAAAAGCGAACATGCCACAGCAGGTGGTTGAATAAGCAGACAATTGAAGTCTCAACAGTTGATGGAATAAATATTACAGATCATATTGCACCTGCGCTGATCAGTTTCACTTTCAAGATGTATTCATCCTAAGAAGACCATATTCACGAATCGCATACCTTAGGGAGCAGCATCGCATGCCTTTGTGTCCCCAACACACTAGTCATCAGGTTAAAGAAGCCCACTCAAGATTAGGACGATCGCTTGTAAAAATCCAAACAACCCGTCACGCCTCAACAGTCGCATCAGAGAATGTCGCAACCATGTTTCAGGACTGGGAACAAAAGTGGTCGCACCGTCGCGAATTGATCGCCAGTCGCATTGAGTTGATCGAAACTCAGCTCAAAGCGTTGGAGCAGTCGGAATTGCCAATGCCGCAGTTTACGATTTTTGATGATCCGGGAGAGTAGCGGCTGCCCGGCCTGGAACAATGTCCTTTCAAAACCAACGCGGTCCCTGGAACAGAGACCGAAACACAAGCACCTGACAAAATCGACAATACCCTGGGATCAGGTCAGGACCGCAGTTGGTTAACCACTTTGCTGATTCGAATAATAGCTGCTTCGATTTCCTCGTTTGTATTGAGGAATGAAAGGCTTAAACGAACAGCAGAGCGATAGACGCGTTCCTCGCAGCCCATTGCCAGTAGTACGGGAGCCGGATCCCGTGAACCGCTGGCACAGGCGCTGCCCAGTGAGCAGGAGATGCCTGCCAGATCGAGTGAGATCAGCAGGGCTTCTCCATCCAGGCCGGGAAAGGAGATGTTGAGGGTATTGGGAAGCCGATGCGCTTGACTGCCATTAACCACCGCAGGCGAACAGAGTTCCTGCAGTCCCTCCTGCAGACGATCTCTGAGTGCAGCCATCTGACGTGAACGTTGCTCTTGTTCCTGGACAGCCGCCGCCAGGGCTTTTGCCAAGCCAGCCGCCAAGGCTACTGGTTCGGTTCCCGCCCGTTTGCCCCGCTCCTGATGGCCACCAGCGATTTGAGGCAGCAGGCGTGCTTCGGCTTTGACGATCAGAGCACCGATGCCGCGCGGACCATGAAATTTATGAGCCGCCAGACTGACAGCGGTTGCGCCGGACTCATCAAAATGAAACGGAATTTTCCCGATCGCCTGCACACAATCCAGATGTAGTGGGATCTGATGTTTCAGGCACAAGTCTGCCAGCGGGGCGATATCCTGAATCACGCCGGTCTCATTATGGGCCAGGAGGGCCGTGGCCAGTTGAACGTGTTCCCAGTTCAGCTCAGTGAGAGAACGGGTCTTTATTCTGCCTGCGTTGTCTAATGGCAGCTGAACCTGTTTGAGGCCTCGCGGTGCCAGGCGACGGATGG
>TARA_R100001132_G_scaffold27553_1_pt1 | contig 15179 bp, 12 predicted proteins | sample TARA_R100001132 | Tara Oceans TARA_R100001132 (sample SAMEA2621247) | marine metagenome | biome: marine biome (ENVO:00000447); feature: mesopelagic zone (ENVO:00000213); material: "saline water (ENVO:00002010), including plankton (ENVO:xxxxxxxx)" | depth 800 m | reverse complement strand
CATAGACTTTGTCATTCACCACGGCAGGTCCACTGTAGCCCAAACCAATGGGGGTACGCCATTCCACCTGCAGGCCGGATTCCGGAAAGACATCGACAATCCCACTCGCCTCCCATTCGCTGGAACGGTCCGGACCAAGCCATTGGGGCCAGTCTTCCGCAAAACTATTAGACAATCCAAAAATAAGCAGGGCGGTTACAGCAGAGAGAATACGCGTCAGCATGATAAGGCTTTCCTTTTCGGGCAGCGGCAATTGAGGTTCAAAACTCCAGACCACGAAATCAGCCGGGAGTCTACACTCACTTTAATTGTTGATCGATGAATGATCAACGTTCCGATTATATCTCGCGCAGCAGATTGACATGTGAAGAAGAGAGGAAGCGTCAGGGAATCACGCCAGAAACAGACCTGCAGCTGATTTGGACATTTAAGAAATCGTCTGGGGCCGGTGTGAAAAACTGCCAGGATAAAAATCAGAAAATTCTTTGTCGTCCTACTTGGCACTGTTCAAATGGCTGGATGTGTTCAATTAGGTTTAATCAAAAAATCACACAACCCTTATGTGATTCCAGAATTGCGTATCCAAAGGTTTATAACGTGTTCAGTATTGGTATTGAGGTGAAACGCTCTAATTCTTCAGTTATTAAAACTAACTAAGTCTATTGGTATTAATTGCTTCCGTCTTTTAGGTGAATTATTTTGACAAATCAAAACTGATTGTTTAAATAAGTGAACAAGGTTTGGTTGGCAGAATGTCTCATTTCAAGCAGTGTCTCTGTCGGGTCACGATTACTGACTGTTTCAAACACTTCCCTCATCACAGTCGTTTCCAGTCGATCTCTCAAGACACTCCTGATCCTGTCCGGTTTCATCACTTCTGAGGCCTGGACGTTACGAGGCACCCTTTAGGTTTCCTTTTTCTTCTTTTTATTTTCGTGCGGGAGAGTTTTATGAAACAGAACACAGGTCATCGACAGAAAGCGGGTTTTACCCTGATTGAGTTACTGGTTGTCATCGCGATTATTGCGATCTTAATCGCCTTATTGTTACCGGCGGTGCAGTCGGCTCGTGAAGCTGCCCGGCGGAGTACCTGCAAAAACAATCTGAAGCAGATCGGACTGGGACTGCACAACTATCATGAAACACATGGGGTCTTTCCTCCCGGCTCGATCGCAACCCTGACCAATGGAGGGAGTGGAAGCACGATTCGCTGGCGTGAGTGGATGGAAGCAGGAAGTACCAGTGGCGTGGGGACGCATGGAACCAGCTGGATGCTCCAGTTGCTCCCGTTTGTCGATCAGGCGAATACTTACAATAAATGGAATTTCAATACCAACGTGATGGGAAACCGCGCGGTTGCGGAAGTTGATATTCCCATCTTCTATTGTCCCTCACGCCGCAGCAAGGTGCGGAAAGTCGATGCGAAACTGCAACTGGATGAATCGCCAGGTTCTACCGCAATCGATAATGCCTTTGTCAAGGGGGGGACCGATTACGGCGGATGCAAAGGGGCCGGTAACGGTTTCGGTGACGGATTTTCCAGTACGGGACATGAATCGCTGGGCGTGGGAGCTAGCAGCGAATGGATGGGAACACTCTCGGGAGGTCACCTGGGTATTTTCTATCCGAACGGCGATACGCAAATGCGTGACATCAAAGATGGAACCACCAATACCCTGATGACGGGGGAATTGCAGCGACTACGAGGCAACGATGCATCCTTGAGTCTCGACAGCTGGTCCGCCGGTGGGGTTGCCAATATATTTGACACCGATACAGCCGGCAGTACGGAAAGTGGAAGTGGCGACAATAGAGGCATCAATGGTGGTCAGTACGAAGGACCTGGCAGTGACCACGAAGGGGGCGCCCATTTCGGTCTGGCCGATGGCTCCGTACGTTTCATCAGCGAGAATATTGACAGTCGGACGTTCAACCGGATTGGTACCGCCGACGGCGAGAGAATTCCTGGTGAATTTTAAATCAGGAGTGGCTTTCACGCGGGGACAGACAGGGGCAAACCGGCTACCTGTCTGTCCGCTTCCTGCAGCAATGTCTTCAAAATGATCTAAGGATATTATCAATATGCAACATTTGAGATTGTTTGGTTCTGTTGTTCTCTGCCTGGGATTAGCGGTGGGCCTGTCAGCCTGTGGCGGCAGTGCTGCACCCGCATTAGGAAAGGTGAAGGGAAAGGTGACAATGGATGGTGCTCCGCTGGCGGATGCCAATGTGACATTCATGCCTGAGAACATACGCGCTTCTTCCGGTACAACGGACGGTGAAGGAAATTATGAATTGATTTATATTCGTGATGAGATGGGGGCGGCAGTTGGTCCCCATAAAGTCGTGATCAGCAAGCTCGTCGATGAAAAAGAAACGATTCCACCCAATTACAGTGACGAAACGGAATTGACGGCTGATGTGAAATCCGGGGCAAATGAAATCAATTTTGATTTAAAAGAAAATTAAACAGAAGACCGCCATTTAGACTGTGTCCAGTTTTCCTGTAGCGTCTCCTGTTCCATTTGGACCGAGTATAATAGGTTGAAAGACGCTATGGATAATTGTGATGCGCTCTCGAAGACAAGTCTTTCATCGCACACTGTGGTTGCACACAGCCACAGTGTCGCGGTTCACTCTGAATAATTCATTTCATACTCTATTCATTTCTATTATCTGATAAAGGGCCCTCTGATGCGTAATCGGAATCGAAAACAGGGTTTTACGTTAATTGAATTGCTGGTGGTGATTGCCATCATTGCCATTTTGATTGCACTGCTCTTACCAGCGGTACAGCAGGCGCGTGAAGCTGCCCGGCGGAGTACCTGCAAGAATAATATGAAGCAGATCAGCCTGGCGCTGCACAACTACCATGAAATTCATGGTGTGTTTCCCCCGGGGGCCATTGCGACCACAGCGACTTCCTCTGCCTACAATGTCTGGGGAGAGGCTGGCAATACCACGGGGGTCGGCCTGCATGGTACGAGCTGGATGCTGCAGATTCTCCCCCTGGTGGATCAGGCTAATATTTATAATCAATGGAATTTTAATACGAACGTAATTGGCAATCGGTCGGCTGCGGAAAATGATATCCCCGTGTTCTACTGCCCGACGCGGCGGAGTAAAGTCCGTAAAGTAGATGAAAAAATTACGATCGGAGAAAACCCGGGAACCAGTACGCCTGCCTCCAATCGCTTCACGAAAGGGGGCACTGATTACGGGGTCTGCATCGGGGGAGGGAACGGCTGGGCCGATGGGGACCTCATTCATCTGACACACAGAACTGATGCCCTGATCGGTACCTTTGGTGGAGGCAGCGGTGCATTTCTGGGAGTTTTTTACGTCAACAGTGACACCGCGATTCGAGATATCGACGATGGGACATCCAACACAATCATGAGTGGAGAACAGCAGAAACTGCATGGTTCCGGCGCACCCAAAACCAGCCAGGACAGCTGGGCCGCAGGCGGCGTGGGAAACATGTTTGATACCGGGATCTCGGGAGGCACGGCGGGCGGCTTTAATAACAACTTCTACCAGTCTGCCGGCAGCGATCATACCGGCGGCGCTCACTTTGGCTTCGCTGACGGTTCTGTCCACTTTCTCAGTGAGAACATGAGCTCCCGCGTCTACCTTGAGCTGGGAACTGCCGACGGGAGAGAAACTACGAAATTTGTTCCCTGATCCTTGACTGTAATCGTTCCGCGTTCCGGTAACCTACACCAGTTCGTGGATAGGGGTCTGTTCATCGATCAGGTACTGCGGACGACCGTTATTGTCTTCGATCGTAGTTGTAGCAACGTCGATGCCCAGGTTGTGATACAGGGTGGCGAAGACTTCCTGCATATGCACGGGACGATCGATGGCTTCTTCACCCAGGCGATTGGTAGAACCGATGACCTGGCCGGTTTTCATGCCGCCACCCGCCATCAGGGCCGCATGCACGCGCGGCCAATGATCGCGCCCCGCATTCTTATTGATCTTCGGAGTGCGTCCGAATTCGCCCCAGACCAGAACGGTGACATCTTTGTCCATGCCACGCTCATGCAGGTCTTCTACTAAAGCAGCGACACCCTGGTCCAGCAGGGGGATCACACTGCGGGCATGGCCAAAGTTATTGCCGTGCCAGTCGAAATGGGCGAAGCTGCAGGTCACACAGCGTGCCCCTGCTTCCACAGCCCGGCGTGCCAGCAGAAAGCGGGACATAATCGCCTGGTAGCCCATATCCAGCGGGTATTTCAGAACTTTAGGGTCATCTTTTCCATACCGGGCCCTGACTTTGGGGTCCTCTTTTTCGAGATCAAGTGCCTCGACCAGTCGGGATGAGGAAAGAACTTCCAGTGCCTGCTTCGTATAACCATCGTATGTGCCATCTGTCAGTTTTGTCTCAGAGATTTTGCGAAAGCGGTCCAGATTGCTTAACAGGCTGGCGCGTTCATTAAGCCGGGAATTCGAAATGGAGTTGAGGGTCATATTCTCCATCACATCGCCGTCCGGTCGAAACGGTGCGTGTTCCAGTCCCAGGAAGCCCGGCCCTTTAATGTTCCACGGGTTGTGTGCCATCGTATGTGAGAGATCAATGTAAGACGGCACGGTGGAATGCACGGGCCCCTTGACTTTGGAGATCGCCGAGCCGACGGAAGGCCAGCCCCCCTGTGGCTGTGAACTGCGGAAATGATGGCCGGTACAGCACTCGAATGAATCGTGACGTCCTTCTGCTCCCACCAGGGAGCGAATAATGGAGAACTTATCCATCATCCCGGCAACGCGCGGCATCAGTTCGCTGATCTGAATCCCGGGCACGTTGGTGTTGATCGGTTTAAACTCGCCACGAATCTCGTCGGGGGCTTCCGGTTTTAAGTCGAACATATCCTGGTGCGGAGGACCACCGGCCAGGAAGATCATGATCACAGCTTTATGTGAAGATTGTTTTCCGCTCTTTTCCTGCGCTTTCAGAATCTGAGGCAGAGAGAGCCCGCCCATGGCGAGTCCGCCAATCTGCATGAAAGAACGTCGCGGCATCCGGTCGCACATACGAATCGATTGATCTTCAATCCTGAGCATCTAACAACAGCCTTCCGAAAAGATGAAACAGTTTTAACTCGAGGCTTAAAAAGGGCTTATCTCTTACATAAGCGTACACACATGGAATGGGTTTGAATAGAAGAATCGGCTCAAATGAAAGGAAAATTAAGAAATTAATCAGGCGTTATCGGTTTATTCCGGTCCTGGTGTCCGCAGATCCCTGATTCAGTGATTCAACAGAACGCTGTCTGCTTTTGGATGCCCCCTCATTCTTTCTGAATTGAACAGGGGAAAATCTGAAACAGGGTTGAATTCAGGATCTTTTTTTGAAGGCCACCTGTCGGTTTTCGATATCGCCACAGACGGCGAGCCGGTATTGATTGCCGTTTTCCACAAGGGCGATTCCGCCTTGAGGAGAGGCGTTACAGGTGATCCAGCCTTTGCCTTCCAGGGCATGCAGGTATTGCCTGACCCTGTAGAGTGAGGGGATTTCAAATTCAGAGGCGATCTGTTCGGTGTTGGGGGCAATGCCCGAGCGATCAATTTCGCGGGTAATGTAGTCCAGAATTTTCTGTTGTCGATCAGTTAAATACTGGTTCATTGATTTCTCCTGTGCGCATCACGGTGCGCGTTGCGGGGCGCAAATTGAGCCCACATCATCCTTGAGAATCAGACCCGGATTCCAATACAGGTCTTGAGAAGAAAACAGAGTCAATCAAATTTTAAACGTGACTTCCTTCAGCGAGCCACACGCGGCCACCACCTGGTGAATGGGGAGGGAATCAGTTAGCGAGAAGCATATATTCGGTATCGTCGATCGTCAATCAAAATTTGAGATGTGTTTTCCTGATTTGATCTCATTTTGCTGAATTCGCAGGCATTCCGGGTCAGAAAAAAAATCAGATTCACCGGCAGCCTCCAGATTGCCTGGTCTTAATAAAATCCTGCAACAGGGAGATACTTTATTTCAATTGGACTTTTACTCAGTATCACATTAGATTATATTGATGTGAATATGTAAGGTATATTAAAATAACTGCTTGCGCTACAATGTTTCGTCTCTTGTCTTCAGGAGAGTCATGATGCCTGCGAATTTGCCTGCCTGCCATCCCACCATGTCCCGCCGGACCGCTCTGGAAGTGGGCTCAATCAGTCTGCTTGGATTTGGTATTAACCATCTCGATGCGCTTCGCGCTGAAGCAGCAGCCCCCACTAAACATCGCACTGCGAAGTCGTGTATTTTCATATTTCTTTCGGGCGGACTTTCGCAGCATGAAAGTTTCGATATGAAACCGGAAGCCAGTGCCGAGATCCGTGGAGAATTCAATCCGATTTCCACGAAGATTCCCGGCCTGCAGGTTTCAGAACATCTGCCCATGCTGGCTAAACGCAGCCATCTCTGGTCGGTCTGTCGTACCCTGACGCATGGTACGAATGAGCATTCGATGGGCCATCATATCATGTTGACCGGTCGCTCGGATGTTCCCGTGGGATTCAATCCGAGCCGTCCGATGAGTACCGATCATCCTTCGATTGCCGCCATCGCCGGTGATGTCATCCGTGCGCGTACGAACCTGCCTCCGGCCATCGTCCTTCCGGATAAAATCGTCCATCGCAGCGGCCGTGTCGTTCCGGGACAGTTCGCCGGCAGAATGGGATCCAACCGTGATCCCTGGTTTATTGAAGCCTCGCCGTTTCATGTGCAATCGTATGGTGCGTTTCCGGAATATGCCTTCGACCATCAGCAGCGCGGGGGCAGCGATAACCGGGTGTTCCAGACTCCGCATTTGAAGCTCTCGCAAGGGATGACCCAGAAACGGATGGGCAACCGGATTGGTTTACTCAAGGAACTGGGGAAACAGCGCGAAGTGCTCGATATCGCCGGTCAGGTGGAAAGCTTTGACCGTTATCGCAGCGCTGCGATTTCATTACTCAATGACGACAAAGTTCATTATGCAATGGATGTGACCCACGCAGATGACAAGCTTCAGGAACGTTACGGCAAAAATTCGTTCGGCTGGTCACTGTTGATGGCGCGGCGACTGGTGGAGACCGGCGTGAACCTGGTGCAGGTCAACCTGGGGAATAACGAATCGTGGGATACCCATGGTAATATTTTCCCGCACCTGAAAGATAAACTGCTGCCACCGACCGACCGGGCCGTTTCTGCTCTGCTGGATGACCTGGAATCCAGTGGTCGACTTAAAGATACCCTGGTTGTGATGTGCAGCGAGTTCGGACGGACCCCCAAGATTTCGCAACTGGCAAAGGTGTATGCGAAGCCGGGCCGTGATCACTGGGGCGCGACGCAGTCGGTCTTTTTTGCCGGCGGAGGCATCAAGGGCGGGCGTGTGATCGGGAAGACGGATAAGATTGGTGGCTTCCCCATCGATCAGCCACAAAAACCGGAAAACTTCGCTGCCACAATTTATCGTGCGTTAGGACTTCCCCCAACCACCTATTGGCATGACGATGTCGACCGGCCCCACTTCATCTATGAAGGCGAACCGATTGCCGGTCTTACCTGATAAAATACCGCGTCATTGATCACGCCTGGCGTAATGCCGGAACAATCTCCGCGCGTGAAGCATAACTGGCGGGAATGATGCCTGCACAGACTCCGGTCACACAGGCCAGCAACATGCCGACCCAGGCCAGATGCAGCGAAGGTATAAACGCGACAGTCACCGCTTCCGCGCCGACCGACAGGCTGCTCAGTTTCAGCGTCACCAGGGCGGCCCCCACGCCGAGAATACCACCTGCAAAGCTGAGGAACGTGCTTTCAGCCAATACCAGCGAGAACACTTTGAATCCGGAAAACCCGAGCGTGCGTAACACCGCGTGTTCCTGGATCCGGTCTTCGACGGACATCAGCGTTGTCGTAGCAACCAGCGCCAGTACCAGTCCGACACAGGCCAGTCCCAGGTAGTGGGCCATCTCAATCAGCTGTGAAAGGTCTCCCAGACTTTTGGCCTGAAAAACTCCCTTGGCACGCGTGTTCGTTTCCACCGGGCCCTGGCGATAACGCGCGTCAATGGCAGTGCTGATTTGTGTCGGGTCCGACCCCGGCATCAGAATCACTTCGAGTTGTGTGACGGTACCGACCAGATTCGCCCCCTGGCGGCGCTGCAGGAATTCCAGGTGGCTGTAGATGTAGTTCTCTTCGGCAGGATTGTCCGAACGATAAATGCCGGCGACATTCACAGACAGATCACCTATGGAAAATTTATCACCCACTTTGATGTTCCTGCGGTTGGCGACGGCCTGTCCCACGATGGCGGCATCCTGGTGCGTTTCGAATTCATTCCAGTTCCCCGTGACAAATTCAAAGTCGCGGGCGGTACGCAGCTTTTCTGGTGGAACACCATAAAACACGACCACATCGAGGCTCGCGCGACAGTTATTCGTAAAGACCTGAATGGGAATCACTTCTTTGACCCCCGGAAATTTAGAAATCTGTTGATCATAATCCTGGGGAAGATGACTGGTCGCCGGACAGAACTTGTTGGCCTGAAATACAATCAATGAACCTCGGGCTTCCTGTCGCTGTTTGAGATCGTTCATGCCCTCCTGGATGGACTGAATAAAACAGAAGACAAACAATGCGACCGCAGAACCGGCAACCGTGAGCATGGTCCGCGCTCGATGGCCCCAGAGCGTTTTCATAATGTAGGCAATCAGTTTCATAGCGTATCTCCACCCATTGCGTTTGCTGTCGTCAGCGGAACTTCTCCTGGCGACTGTCTGAGAATCAGTTTACCGTGATCCAGGTAAAACTGGCGATCAGCAATCGCAGCAGCTTCGGCATCATGGGTCACCATCAGCATCGTAATATCCAGTTCCCGATTCAATCGTTTCAGCAAAGCCAGGATCTGATCGGATGTTTCCGGATCCAGGTCCCCCGTCGGTTCATCAGCGACGACGATTTTGGGGTGTTTGACGATCGCGCGGGCGATACCGACGCGCTGTTCCTGGCCTCCGGACATCTGGCGGGGATAGTGGTCCGCACGGTCCAGCAGATCAACGGCCTGCAATGCGACTTCCACCCGTTTTCGACGTTCGGCACGGGACATGGGTAACAGCAGCAGCGGGAGTTCCACGTTTTCATAAGCTGTTAAGACAGGGACCAGATTGTGGGTCTGAAAAATATAACCCATGTTGGCGGCCCGCCAGCCTGCCAGTTGTGTGCGGGACAGTTTTGTGATTTCAATTCCATCCACGTGAATCGAACCGGAGTCGGGATGATCGATGCTGGCGATCAGATTCAACAGGGTCGATTTTCCCGTGCCGCTGGCTCCCATGAGTGACAGGAATTCTCCCTGCTCAATGTCCAGTGAAACCTGATCCAGGGGAGTAATCGTTTCCCCCCCCTTGTGATATTGTTTCGTCAGTTTATTGATAACAACAAGTGGCATATTCAGTTTCCTTTTTGATCGGTTTCACCGGTGATCGAGATGCGGTCACCGGGTTCAAGATCGGCGGTGGATGACGAAATCAGATGGCTGGTTAAGTTTAAGCCGTTTGTCACTTCGACCAGCGGGCCACCTGGACTGGTACCAGTTTGAATGATTTGTGGCCGAGCTGTGCGAGAGGATTGATCGGCAATCCACACGATGTTCTGTCCCGCAGTATTCTGCTCGATCATGTTACGCGGGATATAAATGCGTGTTTCTTCTTTTTCGGCTTCCGCATCATTGGCAGGTTCGGGGGCGAGAAAGGTGACGTCGACCAGCATTTCCGGTTTCAGCACCGGGTTTGCGGCATCGATGTCGACTTTGACCTGCAGCGTGTTTTTCTGGATATCCGCTTCGGAACTGATGAAGAGAACTTTTCCTGTCACCGGCTGGCTGAGAGCCGGGTTGTTGATCTGCACGGGCTGGTTCAGGCTGACTTTGGGGATGTCTTCAAAGCGGACATCCACGCGCACCTGCAACATTTCCGGCTGATACATGGTGACGACGGTGCTGCCATCATAACCGGTCGTTTGTGTGAGCATGTTGCCGACACTCGATCCGGGGTGTCCAATCAGTCGGTAAATGCGACCGGAAACCGGGGCGCGAATCGTCATGCGGTCTAAAGTCAATTTTGCCTGATCGACGGCGACGCGCGCCTGGTCGAGCCGTGCGGCCGCTGCCTGGATGATCGCGACCGTTTCGTCCCGTGCTTGTATTTCTTCGGTCAGCAGATCCAGTTCTCTCTGTAGAGCGATACAGCGTGCTTTGAGTGCTTTGCGTTCTGCGACCAGGGAGACTTTGCGGCCCTCCAGTTCTTCTGACGCAGCCCGCGCCGATTCCAGCGCAGTCAACGCTTCATCAACGGATCGTTGGGTGACGGCTGCTTTCGCAGACAGGCGGCGTTTATAATCGGTCTGGGCAAAATTTAGTTCTGCCTGGGCACGACGCACCATAAAAGGCAGGTTTTTAAGTTCTGTTTCAATTTTCGCCAGTTCTGCTTCGGCGGCTCTTAAGGTTGCTTCGCGGTGGACCGGTTGTGCCAGACGTACTTCCGCAGCTGCCAGAGTGGCTTTGGCCTGTTCGAGTTCCGCCTCACGCAGTTTGAGGTTCGCGGTTGCCGCACGCAGTGTCAGTGCGGCGTCCTCTTTGACCAGTAAAGCAATCGGTTCCCCCTGTTTCACTTTCTGGTCTTCGACCACCAGCAGTTCTTCGATGACCCCGGGTGATAAGGCAGCCACGCGGACAGGCGTGGGCCGAGGTTCGACCCAGCCTGCTGCCTGGAAGAGAGGAGTGCCGGCATTCCGAATGGATGATTGTGTGACAATCACAGGCATGACGGTGACCTGCCGGGGGGGAAAGATCAGGTCACGGCTCGCCCAGGAGATCAGCGCCAGGAAACCCAGCACGAGAACTCCTGGCAGCAGAAAACGCGTGACAAGCCGCAATCGCGTGTGCCCTCTTACCTGGGAGGGCGCACTGCGATCAATGGCTAATTGGGAAAGGTCTACTTGTGACATGGTTTACTTCCGTACAAAGATTCCATTAGCAAACACGGTCAGATTTCCAGCGTCATCCCGTTTGGCTTTGCCTTTGACGACGACGGTCTGCAGTTCTTTCAGGTTTAACAGCTGACGGGCATCTTCATTAATCAGGGTGCCATCCTGATCCACGACTTTGACCAGTGCCGTCGAAGTCGGAAGCTTGTCCGTTTCGCAGCAGTAATCCCAGGGCTTTTCACAGCCATCCCCTTCAATATCGGAGCAGGCTTTCAGGGAGTTATCGACGATCGAAAACACAGCGCGACCATCGACCCAGGGATTTTCGCTGCCACCGATGCGGCCGACAACGACGACCTCCGCATCATCTTCAGCAGATTTACGGGCCGCGATCACTTCTTCAGCGCCCGCCGGTTCGCTGGTGAGCAGGACCTCAGAAGTCGTTGCAGATTGGGCTGCAGCAGGTTCAGTCGCGGTCGTCTGTTCCGGAGCAGGAGTTGACTGTCCACAACCGGTAACCAGACTGACGGCAACGGCAGAGAAGAGAATCGGGTTCATAAGAAATTTCATTTGTTTCAATCCTTTTGAAAAATAGAGATTCGAACACAGCGTTCGAGTGTCGGTTAAACAGATTTTAAACCATCGACGACAGGCAGGCGGAGTGCCCGGAGTGCAGGGGGAATCGCCCCCAGCAGACCCAGCAAGACGCCGACACCGCAGCCGATTAACAGGGAAATACTATCGATCTGGAGCGAAAACGCTCCCATGGTAAAACGGACCGCCACTCCGTTAATCAGAAACACAGCGATCAGGGCGGCAATCAGACTGGCAGCAGTGGCCAGCAGAACGCCTTCCTGGATCAGGCTGATCACAATTGCACGGCGTAAAAAACCGAGTGTCTGCAGTGTGGATAATTCACGCGTACGGCCGACGACGGCGCCATAGAGTGTATTCAGACCGGCAAAGACTCCTGCACCCGAAACGAGAAAAACGACCAGCCAGGCCAGCATGCGAATCGGCCCATAATCTTTTTTCAGACCCTGGTAATAATCGATTTCGCGCAGTGCCTGCAGTTCGAGATCCAGGCGTTCTTTACAGAACAAATCGAGATCGGGAAAATCAGCCGGTGAGTTCATGGTGACCGCGACCAGACTCAGATCCTGGCGTTTCATTGCCTGCTGCAGTTCATCCAGGCGACACCAGATTTCTGATTCAAATGCGGAATCAGCCGCAGAAAAGATGCCACTGATCCGCCAGGTACGCCCCTCCAGAACGATATTCTCGCCTGTTGCTAACTGCTGATCAGTCAGTCCCAGTTTGGTAGCGACGAGTGTGCCAATCAGTACCTCACCCGGGGCAGGCCAGTTACCTGATTCCAGTTCCACCTGCCTGCGGACCAGAAGGGCGGACTGTGTGACTCCCCGAACCAGCCCCATGGCCGTGTGATCCAGACCAGGCAGTTCAATCTGTGTTCCCAGGTAAAGTTCCGGCGAGACATATTTACGATCCTGAAATTCTTTGATTCCTGCGACACTGGCTGCTACCAGTTCACTGCTGCGCATGGGAATGGATGAGTACTCGAGGTTTTCTCCCATGCCCAGCGAAAACAGCAAGGCAACTTGAGGATCGCCACTGGCGGTGAGTGAGTGTTCCAGTCCACGGATAAAGCCGATCACGATAAATACGAGGACGATGACCGTGGTCAAACCAGACAGTGTCAGCAGGGTGCGCACCGGTCTCCTGAAGAGATTACGGACGCCATATTCCCAGGGAATGAGTGAAAACCGAATCATGGAGTATCATTCTGAAGGCTTCTACCGACGCGTTACAGAAGGATGCGCGCAGCAGAATCGAAGCTAAGATCGAGTAACAGGAACGAATCGAAGATTCAGAATGAGATCAGCAGAGAAAAGACATCTGCTGACAGCGCAGCGCGCGACCATGAAGCGGAACAGGCTCCGGTGGAATTGCGAAGAGCGCTCGATCGTCAAAGTGTGACTGACCGTTGACGTGGATGAGCGGGAGCGTGATCCAGCAGATAGCAGTGACCGCATCGTCAAGTTGGGGCGCCTGCTCTTGAATGGCTCCCGAACAGAGACACTGACAGCAGTCCGATTCCGGAGCCGGTGTCAAAGGAGACTGCTCTGATTGTGACTGACAATGACTGCAGCAACTCGCCGTTTGAGTGTCCGTACCAGCTGCGCTTTCGGGCATGCAGTTAAAGGGGCAAACCAGAATCAGCAGAGTAAACAGGATAGACAGTACTTTTGCAGTCACAATATACCTTGCAGTTAAGTTACACTTTCATAGTAGTAGGCCATGCGACTTCTGACAACATCAGTTTGATTTGTTCAGCAGAAATTCCGGGAAGCGTTCCTTATCGCGTTCACGAATGCGAATCCAGTGATCTGTGAACGGGAGATTGTCGTGAACCTCAACGGCAGGCATATGGCATTGCAGGCACTGACTTTGCATGGATTCTTTGGCACAGACGGGAGCATGATCTTTCAGATCACTATGACATTTCAGACAGATCTGACGATAGTATTCAGGATCCCGACTCGCCTGCTGATGGGGGTTGTGACAGGTGGTACAGTCCATGCGAGCTGTTTTTCCATCAGCCAGTATGACATCATTCTGTTTCAGGAAACAGGGGCTCTGGGACAGCCCCACGGGAGCGAAGCGAATCAATAATTCATTATCCGGATGGAGTTCGTCCGGTTCCAGTTGATCGGAACGGCGATGACATTCTCCACAACGATTGATCGAATCGAGAGGCGACAGTTGATTCCAGTTGAGAATGTGTAAATTCTTGTCTCCCCGTTCCGCAGCCTGGATGTGTGCTTCCCCTTCCAGGTGGCAACGAACACAGGAGACGCCGGGGATCATCTCTTTCGTATTGATTTCTCCCTGGACATCGCCCAGGTAAGACGTATGGCAGCCAAAGCAGTTCAACGTGCTGGTATGCGAGCTGACTTCCCCTAACGCCTGAATGCCTGTCTGTTCGTGAGCCAGTTCCTGCAGACCGAGGGTGATGCCTAACTTGTCAGGCGGGTACCAGGAAACGATGTGCTGCAGCAGTTCTGATTCTCCCTGTTCATTCGGGAACAGCGAAACCGGAGTAATCGCATGCAGGCCGGAGCCAAAGAACCATTCGATGCGAACCGGACTGGGATAGCCGTCGCACTTCACCCAGAGTTCGTCATGGTCTTTGTAAAACTGATAAGTGTGTCCGTTCTCTTTGAGCGTAACTTCCCTGCCGGCAAATTTGTCGATGACATCGGGATCAGTGGCTTTGCGGAGCGTCCTCAGATGCGGTGCGCCCGCGTATTGCTGGCAGACTTTGTCGTGGCATTCACAACACTGTTTCATTTTGACCGGTTGCCCGGAGGCGCGCACTTTGGGGAGAAACAGATCGTTTTCTTGAGAGCCGTTCAGATACCAGGCGGTTCCTGAAAGACAGGCCAGCAGCAGTATCAGCACTGGTGGTATCAACGGATATTTTCGGATCATTGCAGCGAATCCAACATATTCTGACTGGGCCCCGCCAGTTGATCGTCGGGGTGCAGTCTGATCAGTTCACGAAACGTTTCAGCCGCCGCGTCAGGGTTGCCTGATTCCAGCTGAATCTGTGCTTTGGCGTACAATGACTCGCTGTCACTGTTGGATAATTCACTGAGAGCCGCTTCCCAGTCGCCATGTATATAATGCTGAATGGCACGTTCGATGGAATGTGAGGTACGAAGAGGAGATACCGTTACATTGAGCATTGGTCCTGCCTGGGTGAGATCGTCATTGGAATTGTTTTCAATTTGCCTCAGGACAATTCTTCTGAGAGAACTGGGTGTGGGTAAACCCAGATCCAGTTTTTCCTGGTAAGCCAGCTCTTTCTGGCAGAGGATGAACTCTCGGCGAACTTCAGGTGTCGGATAATGCTGTAACAACGGATGCAACACGCGCAGCGCGGCAGTATACAGCTTCATGGCGCGAAAGGTGCGCGCCTGCAATAACGCCGGTTGCAGATTGGGTGAACCGGTCAGAATGCCCCACCAGTCGGAGCACTCTGGCGTGCCGGACGGATCGGGGAGTGAATAGGTCCACTGTTGACGATTCAGGAAGTCTTTGACGGGTAGCAGGGCTACAATTTTGGGACTGCTCAACAGCTCTCCCGACCAGCCATACGGGACGACGGCTGCATCGACCG
>TARA_R100001132_G_scaffold27555_2_pt1 | contig 15297 bp, 13 predicted proteins | sample TARA_R100001132 | Tara Oceans TARA_R100001132 (sample SAMEA2621247) | marine metagenome | biome: marine biome (ENVO:00000447); feature: mesopelagic zone (ENVO:00000213); material: "saline water (ENVO:00002010), including plankton (ENVO:xxxxxxxx)" | depth 800 m | reverse complement strand
TACAAATGTAATTAATCCAAGAAGTCATGTACAAAGAAAAAACGAGTACAAAAAAACCTTCATAAGAAAAGGAGCTTCCATTGGAGCTAATGCCACAGTAGTATGTGGAAATGAAATTGGTGAGTTTGCATTTATTGGAGCTGGCAGCGTAATTACAAAACCGGTACCTGCATTTGCATTAGTAGTTGGAAATCCAGGCAAACAAATTGGTTGGGTTTCAAAGGCTGGGATAAGATTAGTATTTGAAGATAATTACGCAAGATGCTCAGAAACTAACGAGTTGTATAAACTTGAAAATAATACCGTTTATTTAGTAACACAGGATCAGAATTAAATGAATATTCCATTATTAGACCTATCAGTACAGCATAATGCCTTAGAAGAAGAACTAAAAGAAGCGATTTTTTCGGTATTGGAATCTCAAAACTTCATTATGGGAAGTCAAGTAAAGGATTTTGAAGATGAAGTAAACTCATATATAGGTTCAAATCATGCGTTCGGATGCGCATCCGGTTCAGATGCTTTATTATTAGCATTAATGGCTATTGATATCCAGCCGGGTGATTATGTCATTACTTCTCCCTTCACGTTTTTTGCTACAGCTGGTGCTATTTCACGCTTAGGGGCAATACCTATCTTTATTGATATTGAATTTAATAGTTTTAATATCGATCCTGATAAAATAAGAGCTTTTCTGGAAGGAAAAGATGAGCTGTCTAAAAAGGTCAAGGCTCCCATTGAAAAGATTAAAGCAATTATTCCGGTACATTTATATGGACAGATGGCTGATATGGACCCTATTATGGACATTGCTAAAGAATTCAATCTTGTAGTAATCGAAGATGCAGCTCAATCAATTGGGGCTGTTTATCGAAATAAAAATGCAGGGACTATAGGGGATTTTGGTTGTTTTAGTTTTTTCCCCAGTAAAAATCTTGGCGCATATGGAGATGCCGGATTAATAACAGTAAAGGATCCTGAACTTGCAGAAAAGGTTGATGTATTAAGACTACACGGAGCTAGACCAAAATACCACCATAAATATGTAGGAATAAACAGCAGGCTCGACACGATTCAGGCAGCCATATTGCAAGTCAAGCTAAAGCATCTTGATAACTGGTCTGATAAAAGAAGAGAAATAGCCGAATTGTATAATTCAGAGTTTGAAAAAGCAGGCATTTCTGTAGCATATTCAGGATGTGATGACAGCTGTTTAAGTTCAGGCAGTTCGTTGGAAAATGGAAAAATTGTTTTGCCTGTTGAGGAAGGCGGCTCTCCTAAAAGTAGTGGAAAACATATTTATCATCAGTATACGATCCGAATTAAGAATAGAGATGGGTTAGCAAAGTATTTAAGTTCAAAAAATATAGGGAACTCCATATATTATCCTGTTCCTTTGCATGTTCAGGAATGCTTTTCAGATTTGAATTACGAAGCAAAAGATTGCTCAAAAGCAGTTTGTGCTTCAAAACAAGCACTCTCACTACCTATTTTTCCTGAACTGACTAAAGGTGAAATAAAAAAGATAGTAAGCACAATAAAAGAATTTCTAGAAAACGAATCTTAATATTTAATTACTTCTTATCTGAAAAATAGTACTTGTCACAATAGCAGCCATAGAAACTATTGTTGAGAGAATTGCTATCCTTTCACTGGTCGAAATTTTTGACTCTATCGGTTTTCTGGGAACAATGATCTTGGACCCAGGCTCAACATTTGGATAATTTCGGAAAAAAAGAAACCTTTTTACTCTGTCTACTTCTCCATTTGCATATTTTATATAAGACTTCTTAGTATTTGCAGAATCGGTAGCACCACCTGCAGAGTTTATATAGTCTTTAAAGGATTTTGATTCATTGAATCTAATGTTGGAAGGTGCAAAAACATGCCCGTCAACAAGAACGGTTTCCAGTTTTTTCGGGATGTTCAAAACATCACCTGGTTGGAGCAATAGATCTATATCAGAGCCGGGAGAACGAAGAATTTTTTCGAGCTCAATTGCCACAATGCTGGTGCTGTCATTTATACTTGGTCTGTTAAGCTGAGCGCCTTTTGGATAGGCAAATTCAGTAGTCCCTCCACTTGATTTTACAAGGTCAGAAATTCTGTAGCCTCTGTTTTTCAAAGTATAAGTGCCCGGATAAACTACCTGTCCTTTTACAGATACATTTTTTTGAGATTCATAGGTAGGTGAACTACGAACAAAAACCTGATCATGTGGTCGCAGTCTAAATTCAGGATTGGACACACTTAGTATTAAACCCTCCCGAACATTGATTTGAAATATTTCGGCAAGCTCATTTCTTACTTCTCCTGATCCATCATCAAGTATACGTCTTGCTATTTCGATATTATAATTTGCTGCAGCGTCTGTGAAACCTTTAGCCTGAAAAATAAGATCTTTTAGAGTCATATCTTCAACAAAAGGAAAAGTACCGCCTTTTATCACTTCTCCGGAGATGTTAATAGTTTGTTCTTGTCTTAAGTCAAATATCGAAGATATCCTGATTATATCATCTTTTACTAACTTGATATCTTTATTTTCTGGATCTTCAAAAATTTCATTAAGGTTTACGGGAATAGCTCTTACCGTATAATTCGGATTGGTTCTGTAAATAATAGCTCTGTTCAAATAAGCATCACCTAATAATCCGTCTACATTTTCTAATAAAGTTAATAGAGTTGGGTTTTCTTCCAATTGATATTCACCTTCCCTATATACTGCTCCTTGAATTTCTACCCTGTTATCATAACGATCGAGTATTTTTCCAATACTTATTTCATCACCACTTTTTAAAATAGTTCCACTTTCTTCTGGGAAATCAATCTCTACAATACTTTTCTGGGAATCTGTATTCCTTCGAATCTTTATCTTTTTTGTATAAGCTTGTTGATTAAAGCCACCTGCATATGTTAGTAAATCAGAGAAAGTTTCGCCCGGCTTTGTTTCAAAAAGACCAACTCTTTTAGTTTCACCGTTTACTGAAACTCGGTTCAGGTAAAGATCTATTTTAACAATATCTTGGTCCTGAAGTACAACATTATTTTGTGTTGTTCCATTTACTAAGAAGTCATAAAGGTCGATCTCAGTAATCACATTATTGCTTCGGATAACTTTTATGGCTCTATACGTCCCATTTTTAGAGGGGCCTCCGGCGACATACAAAGCATTAAAAACTGTAGAAAGTGATGACACATTAAAAGTTCCGGGGAGTTTAACTTCCCCTATTATATGCACTTTAATGGAGCGTATTGAACCAAGAGTAACTTGAACAAATGTATCGGGATTGTTTCCTTTTAAACCTGAATATATTGAGGATAGTCGGGTTTTAATTCTAATCGAAGCTTCTTCTATTGTCAAACCACTTAATGGAATAGGACCTATATTACGTATCTGAATAGAACCTTCGGGAGAGACAGTTAATATATAGTTATCTTCAGCAGCTCCATAGACATCAATTATGACTTGATCTCCAGCTCCCAAGACATAATTTTTTGGTGTAGGTACATTCTGAGAGGGTTCGAAAGAAAGATTTTTACTTGTAAAAAGATCAGAGCCGAAGATTTTTTTTTCGGTATCAGATACAGATACTGTGTTTACCTTAGAGATTTTAGTATCGTCTTCATTCGTTCTTAACCTATTCTGGGTAGCTGTAATTTCAGCGATGGATGAGTTTTTATTATCAGGAATACTATTAAAGCGAGACCTCAATTTTGCAACTTCAGTTGGGGACATTCCTCTAGCAATAGCCAATGAACTTAACTCGTCTATTGAAAGACCTTGTTCTTGAGCTTGTCTATAAATTTGTGTGATTTGAGCATCAGAAAGTTCGTCAGACTTTAAGTTTTCGAAATCAATACTGCTTATACTTTGAGCAAGTATATTTAAGCTTATAAGTGCTAAAAATAATAATAGAGTTATCTTTCTTGACATTGAATAGATATATTAAATTTTCTTGAGAACTAAAAAATACATCAAAATATGCGCAAATTTAAATCTTAAAGCTCAAATGTTATAAAATGAAATCACCGCTAACAAAATTCATACTTAAAGCTGTAGGCTTTTTTTTAATATGGTATGTAATTTATGAACTTTGGCTATTACCGGAAGGTAGTTTGGATGAGTTTATCTCCCTAAACGTAATCAGTGTGAGTAAAGGAGTTTTAGAATGGTTTGGGTTTGAAATTTTCTCATATAGCAGAGTAATCGGAATTTTTGGAAATCCGGGAGTAGAAATTGTAGATGGCTGCAATGGTATTGCCGCTATGGGCTTATTCTTTGGTTTTATAATTGCTTATCCGGGTGAAGTTTATAAGAAGATCAGTTTCTCAATTTTAGGTATTTGTTTGATCTACCTCTCTAATGTAGCTCGGATAATTGCATTGGTAATTACTCAAGAAACAAATCCTGAGATCTTTGATTTTTTTCATGACTATACTACCACTGCGATATTTTACTTTATAATATTTGGTCTTTGGATGTTATGGGTTAACTATTCAAATAGCACTTTTAGCAATGAATAAAAAGACAGCATTTAAGTTGTTAAGCTTGGTTGTTTTTGTTTTGATTTACTTTAAGGCAGTCATCCCATTTAGAGAAATTTCAATGGAAGAAGTAAAATCTAAATTGACTGAAACCATCTCTGAAGAAATAAAAATATATGAACAAGGAGCCAGAGGCGTGACAGTTTATGCTGTTGGTTCTCCACAAAAATATAAAGCCAGAATTCCATTCGGAATGAATTTTTTTATTGGGATAATTGGACTTATTCTTATTTCAGCAACAAAAAAATTCTACTATATAGAAATAGGGGTTCAATTAATTTTTGGGCTAATAATTGTTCTTTCTTTTCTATATGGCGTAAAGGGCAATATATCGTTTCTAAGGATCTCGGATATGGCTAGTGTCTATTTTCTTCCGTTGTCTTCTCTTTTTATGGTAGTTCTTGCCTTTATAGAAAAGAAAACTATTAAAGTGAAGCTTATTAATGAAAGCTAAGTTTGAAACTCAACAAAAGCTACTTGAAATTATTCCTCAATTTTTGAAGGATGACTTGAATTCTACCGAGTTGAACTTATCATTAAGAGATAAAAAAAAGATTTGGCTGGTTGCCGTTGGTAAAGGTTCAGTTCAAATGGCTTCTCAAATAATGAAACAATATGACGGCCAGATACATGATGGAATTGTAATTTCTGATCATCAAGATTTTGTTTCCAATAAAATTCAGGTTTTTTGTGGAAGCCATCCGTTACCTGATTCAAATTCCGTTGCCGCTTCCTATGAGGTATTAGATTTTGTAAGTAATATCCCATCGGGGGGCACTTTAATTTTTTGTATTTCAGGTGGGACTTCATCATTGTTGACTATTCCACCTTTTGGGATTGAGATAGAAGAAATACAACAGCTTTATAATCTTCTTTTGAGATCAGGAGCTTCCATCCATGAAATAAATATCATAAGAAAACATGTATGTGAATTAAAAGGAGGAAAACTTGGTGAAGAGCTGGAGCACATCAACTTAATTTCGATAATAGAATCGGACGTTCCAGGAGACGATATTAGTACTATTGGTAGTGGACCAACAGTTCCGGATCCATCAACTTTTATTGAAGCCGTTCAAATTCTGAAGAACTTGAGGATTTGGGATAGAGTTCCTATTTCAATTCAGGAACATTTAATTGGAGGAATGGAAGGTTATATCCCGGAAAACCCTAAACCGAATGAGTTTAATTCTAAAAACCACAGAGTGGAACTCCTATCAGGTTCTATAAACCTGAAAAAAAGAATAACAGGATTTTTGGAAAAAGAAGGATATCAAACTTGGGTAAAAGAAGAATCGTATTCAGGCTCAGTTCAAAAGGTAGCCAAAGAAATTTGTGGTAAAGCAATATCAATATTGAGTGGAAATGATGATATAAATATACCAGCAGCTCTATTATACCAAGGAGAGAGCAGTGTTAAAGTTAGAGGTAGTGGAAAAGGTGGACGAAATCAGGAACTAGCCTTAATGGCTGCTTTGTCATTTGAAGGGCAGCATTCAATATCATTATTAAGTATGGATACGGATGGAATAGATGGACCAACAGATGTAGCTGGAGCAATAGTTAATTCAAATACAACATTGGGTGCTCGGAAAAGGGAAATAGAGCCCGAACAATTTCTATCAGATAACGATTCTTATGAATTTCATAAACAAATGGAGACACATATAAAAACGGGTTCGACAGGGATAAATTTAATGGATTTGCAAGTAGTTCTTATTGACTAAAATGTTGAGTTAAGAGTTTTAAGTGTTCATTTTTAATTTAGTTGTCTTAACGATAGAGGTTAAAATTCTTACCAATTCTTTACACTTTTGAATCTCATCATATAGCTTAATATCAATCAATTCACTTTCTTCAAGTAGGTGCAACCAATATAAAGTTTCCCGAGCTTCTTTTGAAGAAATGGCCATTTTATGAAGAAAGTCTTTTTTGGATTCAGCAGCAGAAGCCTCGTTTACATTTGCACCTATGCTTGTTCCTGACCGTAATATTTGTTTTGATATTACAAATTCATTTTTTGCTATCATTGCTTTGTACAGAGTTATGATAAGAAGGGAGAACTCAAAGCTTTTTTTGTAAACTGGGCCTTTGTTATTCATAATTATTTATTTTTTGTTGATTACTAATAAGACAGATTCAATAACAAATCCTTACAAAAAAAACTTAAAATTAAGCACTTAAAACTCTTAACTTGTATTCATGATTTGGGAATATCCAATTTTATTGTGGCTTTTGATCTTCATTCCGGTGTTGGTAGTAGGAGTCTGGTTTAGAACTAAGTCATTAAAGAAAAGAAGAACTCTCTTCTTTAATGAAGAATTGTTTTTAAAGCTAAGAAAAGGGTTCTGGAAACCCGGAGATGTTATCAGAACGGTATTTGTGATAATCGGATTATCCTTTTTATTACTTGCTTTTGCGGGACCTAAAATCGGCACAGAAGTTCGAGAGGTAAAACGTCAGGGTGTAGATATGCTGATTGCACTGGATCTTTCAGCGAGTATGAATGCAGAAGATGTACGACCAAGCAGATTAGAAAAAGCAAAGTTTGAAATTAACCGATTAATAGAGCGATTAAGAGGTGACCGTGTTGGACTTATCGTATTTACTGGAGAAGCCTACCTTCAGAGTCCAATGACGCTAGACTATTCAGCTCTAAAGCTATTTTTGGACATCGCGGATACCGATCAAATGCCAAGCTCGGCTACAGATTTCAAAGCTGCAATGGAAACAGCTCTAACGGCGTTTGAATCGCTGGAAGAAAATGAAACAGAAGCAGCTAAAGTACTTTTAATAATTTCAGATGGAGAGGACCACGGGCAATCTTATCAGGAATCACTTCAAAATCTGGTAGATAAAAATATATATGTTTATACATTAGGAATAGGAACGGATGCAGGAACAACCATTCCTATTTATGAAGAAAATTCTACAACTTTGATTGGCTATAAAAGAGACAGAACCGGCAAAGTTGTAACCACTTCGTTACAGAGTGATGAGCTAAGGCAAATAGCAAATAAAGGGAATGGTACTTATTATGCCATAGAAAGGGGAAATGACGGAATCGATGCGTTTCTTGCCAGAGTTGACGAATTGGAAAAAGGAGAATTTTCAAGCCAGGAATACGCTGATTATAAAAATCAATATCAATGGATGGGAGCGTTGGCTCTGTTCTGTTTTACATTTGCCTATCTTATTCCAACTTATCGAAAAGAAAAATAGATGATCAAACTTTTTATTACGGACTTGGACGGATGTATAAGTATGCCATTTATTCCGCCCAAATGGAAAGTTATTTCTGAGCTTAAAGAGTTAAACGAGCGGAGCAAAACTGATACAACCATTCCTCCGCTAACTATTTGTACAGGTCGGCCTATGCCTTATGCAGAAGCGGTATATCAATGGATGGGAATGTACAAGCCTTTTTTATTTGAAAGTGGTGGTGGAGTGTATGATATGGCTGAAAATAAACTCCATTGGCATCCAACTTTTGATAAAGAAAGAGAACGTGAATTAGGAGAATTAAAATATCATCTTCGTAAGAATTTCATTGAAAAGTACCCCAATACAATTCCAGAATTTGCAAAGTTTACTGACTCAGGAATTATTAATCAGGATCCGAAAGTGATTCATGAGATGTACCCCGAAATTAATGAGTATGTGGGTGAAAATTATCCAAATTTTGAAGTGCACTATACTGATGTTTCTATAAATGTAATCTCAAAAAGCACAAACAAAGGAGAGGGTATTAAATTTTTATGCCAACTTCTTGGATTAGGATTAGAGGAAGTAGCATTTATCGGAGATACAGGAGGAGATAGACCCGGATTAGAGATCGTTGGGAAGTCGTTTGCCCCAAATAATGCGATGAAGTCTGCTAAAGAAGTCTCAAATGTTATGGATGGTGAAGATGCAGACGCTGTTCTGGAAGCTTATAAAAAAGTGATTGATTATAATCGCAGCCTTTAAATAAGAGACCTTTTAATACAAGTTGTATGATTATTTAGAAGCTAACTATTTCTCTCTTGTATTTTTTTCAACAACTCAAAATAACGCTCTATCAGTTTTTGATAGTCTGGTGAATATTTAGTGAAGTTAGGGTCATTAAGTCTAGATCTTATCTGTTTTTCCAATTCTTCTAATGTGATATCTGAAGGGCTGGTTCTTTCAAAGTTTGCGGGGCTTTTTCCTTCTCGTTCTTTTTCTTCTTCATCACGTTCTTGCATTGATTTTTCAGCATCAAGCATGCGAGTTAATATATTCTGTTGACGTTCTATTAAGTTTGGGTCTACAGCGCCTCCTCGAAGATCATTTATGGTATCTTCCATATCCTCAATCATTCTCTGAATTTCGCTTCCGGCTCTGTCACCTTCAAGTCCTCCATTTTCTTGTAATTCCTGAAGTTGTTTCCGTATCCTGTTCTGTTGTTTAGCAAGTTCATTCAAACGCTGCATTTGATCATTAGATAATCGCTCTCCTTGCATATCGTTGATCATCTGTTGAAGCTGTTCATTAAGCTGCTGTTGATTGCCCTTCATTTCACCAAGCTGCTCTATCATTTGTTGAATTGATTGCGGTGTACCATTTCCACTTTGTCCTGAGCCGCTGTTATTCTGAAGTTGTTCTAAGAGATTAGCAATCAAAAACGCAATTTCATTAATGCCCCCAAAAGCCTGTCGGGAAGCAACTGTTGAATTCCTTTGATGTCGTTCAGCCATTTGTGAAAGTGCACGTTCTAGTTGTCCTTTTAATTCAATCGATTTTGTATTGATCTGATTCGAAAACTGTGGAATAGATTTAGAAAGGTTAAACAAAGTGTCTGAAAGAGCTCCAAAGATCTGCTCTACATTTCTTTGAACACGCGCAAGTTCAACATATGCAAGACTTCTGTCTTCAGTTTGTTGAGATAAATACACAAGATCTTCTTGTTCAGTAGAAAGAGTTAACAAAGAATGCATTACATATTGCAAGCCCGCAACATTGATCTGTTCTTGCTGTTGCCCCATGGCCTGCATTTGGCTTCTTGTTTTCTCAGCTAATTGCTGATATTGTTTTTGTAGGTTTGGCTGTTGGTTTTGTTGAGGCTGTTGTTGGCCATTTCTTTCACTGTCGGATTCACTGTCTTGATTTTGTTGTTCTTCAAGCCACTCTTTTATTTTATCTTCTATCTGTTTTTCAAGTTCTTCTTTGGCTTCATTCTGAAATTCCGAAACAGGCTGTTTTGTTTTGTCTGATGTATTTTCAGATAGATCATCTATGGCATCTTTTAGTTTTTCTATCTGTTCAAGATCTTCTTTTCGCTTATTTTCAGTTTCTTTATTAGATGACGGATTTTCGGCTAACTCTTGTTCTTGTCTCGCCTGATCTTCAAAAGATTTTGCGAGCTTTTCCATATCGGACATCAACTTAAGTTGCTTGAACAGTTCTATAGTTCGTTCAATTCTTTTTTTATAGTCTTCTTCATTAAACTCAACATCTTCCATAGCTCTGCGCAGTTGCTCAGGACTGAGTTGTTGAATGTTCTCTCTCAGCTTTTCTAGTGCTTCACGCAATCCGGGGTCATCAATTTCTTCCATCAGTTTTTTGAGCTCATCATAAGCCTTCTGAGTTTCTTCGCTTAAAAGATTGTTGTCACTCAGTTCCTTTTTTATTTCCTCAAACTTTTTATTTAGCTCGTCTATTTTTTTCTGAACCTCTTCTTGTTTATTTACAGCGTCTTCCAGTTGTCTCTGGTTTTCATAATTGATCTCGGGGTCTTGCTTGAGGCTCTCTTCAAATTGTTCGTAAGTTTCGCTCATTTCTTTAAACGATTCAGAAATCGATTCAAGATCTGTATCTACTTCCTCTTCTTTATCATTTAGTGATTCAAAATAATCGACCAAAGATGGAACTGTTAATACAATCTCTTGTGAGCGTGATGTTTTACGTCCATTGTAGCCATCGTTATCGGAAGCTTCAATCCAAAAAGTGAGTTCATCTAATGGAGAAAGGTCCAGTTCGAAAAGTTCCCAACTAAATCGCTGTAAAACTCCATTAACGGGCCGGTTTAGGTTTATTGAACCAGATATAGGGTTGTCTACATAAGCCTTTTTAAGTTCGTATTTAAGCTGAGCTCTGGTAATATTGAAGTCATCAGTAGCTTTATAAGTAAGAGTCAGGTTTTTTGGTTGAACCATTTCAAAAGAGGCAGAAGGCTCTACTAATTCCACAATTGGATGTTCATCGATAATTGGTTCAATTATAAATTGAAATGGATTTTTATTTTGTAGTCCATTTCCATCCTTCAAACTAAAAGAGATCGTATCAGGCTTGGAAACTAAAAATCGGGCAAATAATTTCTTTTGCTCTACGAAACTACTATCCAGACTATTACTACTCGATGAAATATCAAGTGCATCAATATCTTTATTTAATTCTCCGGTAAGATTAATTTCAGACCCCTGATAAGCACGTATTAAAGAAAAAGGATAGGATTGAGAAGAGGAGTCTAAACCAGTATAAGTAGGAGCGTTCACGATTGAAGTTAGTTCTGAAAATCTAGGTCTCAATTGTACAGACGCATTATATAATTCCGATTGGAATTCATCCATTTCTATATAATACTCGAGGTGGTTATATAAATTAAAAGGAATGGATATAAATCCTGAAGGTGAAGGATCCATATTCAAAGATCGAAAATCTTCTTCAACAGAAGTTTTAACGAAGAGGCTTACGGTTTTTGGTGTTTGATTATTTTCAAAATTAATACTTGCTGAAAATGGAGCTCCCTGCTCCAGAGTAACGTCACCGGGAGTAACAGTAAATGTGTAGGGATTTGGTTTTTCAAAAGTTTTCCAAATATAAAAAGCTCTCTTGGTTCCTTCAGGAAATGTAAAGGCTGTAATCAAGAAAAAAACTAATAAGCCTACTGAAAATTTCAGAGAGGTTTTAAAGAATTGAGTCTCATATTGTGATTCAGAATAAGCATCAAGCCGGTCCTTAAATTTTAGGAAATCAATAGAGGAAAGGTTTCTCTCGAGGGCTGCATTTACAAGAGAAGGATCGGCCAAGTCATCTTTTTCCAGATCCAGAAAGTAGTTTATTTCTTCAATATGTTCACTGTGAGCAAATTTCCTGTAAAAAACCTGAAAGGGGTCTAATTTATTTCTTGATCTCAACCAAAAAAATAAAGAAGCAGCCGAGGCAATACCCAAAAATAAAAAAACATATTTAGCTAGAGAACTTAGAAATTGAAACTCTTCTATAGTTATTAGCAATAAAACAACAAACAATAAAACAGATATACATGTAATTATATTTGATATAAAGAAACGACGATCAAGTTTATCAAAAGCTTGATGGAGTTCTTTTTTTATCTGTTCTGACTTAGAATGTTGATGGTTTTTTGCCATAATCTTAAGAAAAGGAAATCCTGCCTAATATGTTCTAAAAAACCGTAAATGAGAAGCTTTATTGTAGCTTATATTTCACTAAGAGTGAACGAATCTTTTACAGAGTATTTGTTGTTTTCTGAGTTAAGAGTGATAATCTCTTTGTAGTAATCATGTTCCAGATATAAATAAAAATCTTCCTTAACAGCACGTTCCAGAAAATTTTCTTTTTCTTTAAGTGTTTCAGCCGGATACATATCATATCCCATTACCCAAGGAAGAGGAACATGCACATGAGTGGGAAGAAGGTCAGCAACAAAACAGATCTTTTTTCCATCTCCTTCAATGAGTGGAAGCTGTTGACCGAGTGTATGTCCATTAACAATAATTGAAGACAGCCCTTCTTCATAAATGTGATCATCGTCAATCAGATTTAATTTGTCAGTCTCTTTAAGCGGTGCCATATTTTCCGAAAGAAAACTAGCTTTTTCGCGGGCATTAGGATTGGTAGCTGTTTCCCAATGAGATTTAGTTACATGATATTCAGCATTGGGGAAGGTGTATTGTTGATTTCCGGATTCATCATAGTATGAAGTCCCACCACAATGATCGAAATGTAAATGAGTAAAGATCACATCGGTCACATCTTCAAAACTAAAGCCATGTTCTGCAAAAGATTTTTCCATGGTATGCTTGCTGAAATCTACCTGATATATCTTCATGAGCTTTTCATTGAACTTTGTTCCAAGTCCATTATCAATCAAATAGAGCTTATCTGTAGCCTTTGATTTGATCAATAAGCAGCGCATGGTCATCTGAATTCGATTTTTTTCGTCTGCTTCAATACCTCGTGACCATAATGTTTTAGGAACAACGCCGAACATAGCACCGCCATCTAGTTTGAAGTCACCTGTTTCGATGGTATACAATTCAAAATTTCCCAGCGTGGTTTTTGATAAGCTCATAGATCAGTATTTTTTATTGTTGTGATAAAGTCATTCCTGCGGAGGCAGGAATCTAAATTGAGTTTTAAAACTCTATTTCTAAAAATGATCAAAATCCAGATTTCAGGCATTCGCCGTGAAATGACCTTTAAATATTACAATTTGTACTTTTTATTTCGAATAAACGAAACTCATTTTCGGAATATCTCTCCCAGAACCAGTTCAGCAACTTCTTGTTTGGTTCCGCTGAATTCAGTGTCAGAATCTTTGCTTATCAAGTGTACGTGATTAGTATCTACTTCGAAACCAGCGCCTTCTGTGCTTAACGAATTAGCTACAATCCAATCAGTATTTTTCTTTGAAAGCTTTTTCGTTGCATTTTTGATCAGATCTTCTGTTTCCATTGCAAAACCGATCAAAATTTGATTCGACTTCTTATTTTCACCAAGCCATGCCAGAATATCTGTAGTCTTTGAAAGTTCGATTGAATTTGAACCACTTTCCTTCTTCACTTTGTGTGAATATGTTTTTGAAGGAGTAAAATCTGAAACAGCGGCTGCCATTATAATTACATCAGCATCAGCTTGGGTTTTAACAGCTTCAAATAATTCGGCAGCACTTGTGATGGAAGTTGTGTGGATGCCTTCAGGTTTTGGAGCGGAAACAGGGCCGTGGATAAGCTTGACCTCAGCACCTAATCTTTTTGCAGCTTCAGCCATTGCAAATCCCATTTTTCCTGAACTTGGATTTGAGATAAAGCGAACTGGGTCAATAAATTCTCTGGTGGGGCCGGCGGTGACAACCACTTTCTTTCCCTTTAAAGGTCCCTCGATGGAGCCAATAATTTCAGACGCTTTTTCCAGGATATCTTCGAACTCAGGAAGTCTGCCTTTTCCTTCTAAACCACTGGCCAAAAATCCGGAAGTTGGCTCCAGCACATGATACCCGAATTCCTGAACTTTTGTAAGGTTTTCAGTTACAGTCGGAGACTCATACATCTCACCATCCATAGTAGGGCAGATCAAAATAGGCGAACGAGCTGCAAGAACTGTACTCGTAAGCATATTATCAGAAATTCCTGAAGCTATTTTTGAAAGAGTATTTGCTGTACAAGGAGCGATCACAAAAAGATCAGCCCATTCTCCCCAGTTTATGTGACGTGTCCAATCAGTTGATTGAGTATCATCGGGAAAAATTTCAACGGCAACTTCATTTTGAGAAAGGGACGCAAAGGTTTCTAAACCAACAAAGCGAGTGGCTGATGGAGTCATCGTGACTCGTACTTCAGCACCCGCTTTTTGAAATTCTCGTAGTAAAAAGACAGCTTTATAAGCTGCTATTCCTCCGGTGACACCGAGAACAATGCGCTTTCCGGAGAGCATTTTTATTCCTCTACTTCAGGACGACGGAAATAAGTTTTACCGGCTTCCATTTCAGCAATAGATCGTTGAACTGCATGAGGAAGTTTTTCGAAAGACTTTGAAATTTGCTCTTGTTCTTCATTGAATGAAAATTCATCTTCGTCTTCAAAACCTTCGAAATATTGTAGCTTTTCATCAAGCTCTAATTTTTCAGTTGCGGCAATTTGACGAGCTCTTTTAGACATGATCACAAGTAACTCATATTTGTTACCGGTTGTCTTTTTCAACTCTTCGATGTCAAGTGTACGAATTGGCATATTTTCTAATTTGAATTCATGAATTCGAGAACAGCTTGCTTTATTTGAGAGTAAGCAGTCTCTAGATCATCATTAATAATAACCCGATCAAACCGACCGGCATATGTAAGTTCTTCTTTTGCACGCTCAAGTCGCAAGGCAAGAGTTTCTTCATTTTCAGTGCCTCTGGCTATTAAACGCTGCTTTAAAACTTCGAGTGAAGGAGGTTGAACAAAAATGCTCAAGCACTCATCGCCGTATATTTCATTGATATTTACGGCTCCCTTTACTTCGATGTCAAGCAGAACAAAATAGCCTAATTTCAGGCTTTTATCAACTTCTGATTGCAAAGTACCGTATCTCTTTCCGCCATAGAATTCTTCCCATTCCAGAAAGTCATTCTCATCAATTCTGGCTTGAAATTCTTCGTCAGATAAAAAATGATAATGCTTACCATTTTCTTCGCCTTCACGGGGTGGTCTGGTAGTGGCAGAAACAGAAAATTTCAGATCCTCAAAATCTTTGAAGAGTCTTTTTGCAAGCGTGGTTTTTCCGGCTCCACTGGGAGCAACAAGAATTATAACTTTACCTTTCATATTAGTACCGAGTATTTAGTATTGAGAAAAGCGTCTCAATACTAAATACTAAAATCTAGTTTATTCAACGTTTTGTACTTGTTCCCTGATCTGCTCCAGCGTTTCTTTAGAACGAACTACGTGATGCGCAATTTCAGAATCATTTGCTTTAGAACCAATGGTGTTCAATTCACGATTCATTTCCTGAG
>TARA_R100001132_G_scaffold10096_2_pt1 | contig 15371 bp, 7 predicted proteins | sample TARA_R100001132 | Tara Oceans TARA_R100001132 (sample SAMEA2621247) | marine metagenome | biome: marine biome (ENVO:00000447); feature: mesopelagic zone (ENVO:00000213); material: "saline water (ENVO:00002010), including plankton (ENVO:xxxxxxxx)" | depth 800 m | reverse complement strand
GACCATTCCCGCCGAATTCATTCACGGTGGGGACAATCGGCTGACCGAAGTGACGCAGCCAGATATGATTCATGGCGACGCGTGCCGTCAGAGGATTGTTCGCATTCGTCAGCCAGCGGGCAAAAGCGAGACGGCGACCTGAACTGGATTGCGGGTAAACAGGCTGTTTACGCGGCGTGTATTTGGTTGTCAGCTTTGCCTGGGAATCGGTTTCCGCTTTTTTGAGAGCCGTCTCTGCTGCTTTGTGCTGCTGCTCTGATTTTTTCAGCCTTTGTTTTGCTTTGGTGATCACGGACTTGTTCTTTTTGGCTTCTGCTTTTTCCAGAGCCTGTTGTGCCGCCTGTTGTTCCTGCTCTGCGGCAGTCAGATTCCATCTGGCATTCTCAAGGGCAGACTGTCTCTGGAGTTTGACCAGGTTCAGGGCAGCGTCTTTCCATTCAGCCGATTTCTTATCGCCGGATGCTTCCAGATCTTCAATGGCAAACTGCGCCTCCAGAACGGCCAGCTCGCTTTCTGCAGCCAGACGCTGTTCTTTGGCTTTCGCCTGTTCCATCATTTTTCGAGCGTGAGTCAGCAGGTCTTCTTTGACCGATTCGCGTCGAGCGGGCTGACTGGCCACCATCGGCAGCGAGACCGGCGCGACCTTGTATTCGCCTCCCAGGAAGGTGGGAACTCCGGGGGGAATGACTTCCTCTTTGACCGGGCGGCGTTCGTCCCCTTTTTCGAATAACCAGGTTTTGGCCGTTAATGATCGATCGTAAGCACGGGGGATGCCGTTGGTGGCTGTGTCCAGCACACCTTCCACACGGTCGGTGCGCACGTGATATGTTTCGAAGATCGCCCGCATTTCATAATATTCGCGTTGTTCAATCTCGTCATACATGTGGTCGTGACATTTCGCGCAGCCTACGGTAATTCCCAGAAATGCCTGCGAGGTATGTTTGACGACATCGTCCATCCACTGGTCGCGCTCGGCGTGATAATTTCGAGCCAGATAACCAGTGGCGCGAAGCGTATCCCAGTCATCGGGTTTGAGTTCATCGGCGGCCAGCATTTCGATCAGCATCTGATCATAGCCTTTGTCGGCATTGAGGGATTCGATGATCCAGTCCCGCCAGTGCCAGATATGACGCTGACTGACGCGCAGCGCATCTTTGTAGCCGGCCCAGTCGCTGTACCGCCAGACGTCCATCCAGTGACGTCCCCACCGCTCGCCGTAAGCGGGATGGTTCAGCAGCCGCGTGACGACTTCTTCATAGGCTTGGGGATTCGATTTCTGTTCTTTGAGAAAGTCCTGAATTTCTGCCGGTGACGGATTGAGCCCGATGAGATCGAGGTAAACACGACGCAGCAGAATTTCCGGACTGGCTTCCCCTGCGCGTTGTAAACCTTCCTGCTCATGTCCCGCGGCAATGAAATGATCAATGGGATTGCGGGCCCAGTCCGTGTCTGTGATCAGGGGGACTTCAGGTCGTTTTACCGGTTTGAACGGTTTCCAGGCGTAGCGATTTTTATATTCCGTAAAGTCAGCTGTCAGCTGCTGCAATTTCTCAGCCGCTTTGGCATCCGGGAATTTTGTTTTGTCGCCGGGAGCAGTGCCAAAGAGGATTTCCTGCAGATTTGAAAATCCGTCATTGTCGGCGTCTGCTTCGGACAGTAATTTGAGTCGCAGATCAATTTCAGGATCCTGATCCGCTTTGAGCAGTTTGTCGGCTTCCAGGCGTAACTGATTTCCAAAAGGATTGTGCGGAAAGTCATCAAGCGACTCCGCTCCTTCTGCATGCGCACCCACATGGCAAACGCTGCAGGAATTCAGATTCGCAGGCAGGTATTCGCCGAAGTAACGGACGAAGGCCTGTCGATTGGCCGGGTTCGCCCAGGCGGGGGTGGTAATCAGACTGCCGGTGAACAACAGGCAGATTGAAAAGTATTTCTGAAATCCGTTCATAGTAAGACCAATTAAGTTCTGCGCGATCGCAAAATAACTGAACGCTGGTGGAATCAGGATTGTTAATTCTGGAATGTCGTGGAAGTTTCGTCCACGCATTCCGGCGAGATTTTAAGGCAGGAAAAAATACCCTCTATAAATCGTTATCTGGCAATTCAAAAGGATACTTTATTTATTGTAACATAAATAGGAGAGAATGCCAGAAGAAATGAAGCGGGATGCAGCACAGGATAAAAAAAATAGTATCTGTCTGTGCGGTATTATTTCGAATAATGCAGCCTGAATTTCAAGTTTTATTCATGCCCGGGGGCATTCACGATTGAGATCTGGGTCGCATCAGGGCTTTGCTCCACTGAAGTCCCAGGCTCGGACGGTTTTCTTTGTCTTCGCTGCCTGAAAATGAATGGACTGGATATCGAGTGGTCCTGACGCGACAGGTAGATACAGTCTCACGGTGCCCGTCTTTCCATCGACGGGTAAGTCCAGAGTGAGGTCCTGCCAGTCCTTGCCGGCTGCGAGCTGAAATGGAACCGTCTGTCCCTGTCTGGGGAATTCAGTCTGATCGGCAGTTTTCCAGGTAATGTTTCCCGCACCGCCTGTGTTACTACGCAGTCGCATGGTGAGTCTGAGAGGCCCGGACTGTTTTACCTGCGCTGTCCCTAAAAAGGGCGTGCGCCCATCCGCTTCCATGCGCAGCGCACCATCTACAAGAGTAATTTTCGAGAATTTGGGAACCAGCCCTCGCGCAGGATCTTCTCCTTTACCGGTCGTGTTTGCAGGACGCGGCTGATAGGCGGGGTTGGGTTGTGGATACAGCGCGCCGGTCTCCTTCACGAACTCGTCAATCAGCACATCAAGTTCGCGGACTTTGTCGGGATGCTGGCTGGCGAGATTCTCTGATTCAGAGATGTCAGCTTTCAGGTTATAGAGTTCGCGTACTTCGGGATAAAGTCGATGTGGTTCGAAGCGACGGATCAGTTTCCAGTCTCCCTGGCGAACGGAGACGGCGGGGATCAGATGCGGAAACCAGGTGAAGTAAGCGGTGCGTTCGAGTTGTCCCGTCTGTTCCAGAACTGGCAGGAACGATTCCCCGTCAATAATTTGATTTGCCGGGCGACTCAATTTCAGCGCCTCAAGGATAGTCGGGTAGAGATCGATCGGGCCTACAATGGCATCCGAAGTGGAGCCAGGCTGTATGCGGCCGGGCCAACGGACCATGAGTGGTACGCGCTGGCCTCCTTCGTAGATGCGTCCTTTGCCTTCACGCAGCGGTGCGTTGTTCGTTGGTGGGTTCCCTCCCGCCCATTTGCGATAGCTTTGAATGGTTTGATACAGGGGATGTTTTTCAGTGATTTTCTGGAGCCTGGGATCATCACCGCTCCAGCTGTGGTCATTGCCTCCATTGTCGGAATAAAAAATGAAGAGCGTATTGTCGGCCAGTTTGAGTTCATCCAGTTTACTCAGGATGCGTCCCAGGCTTTCATCGACATTCCGCAGCATGGAGGCCATCACGGGATTGCGTTGTGCATTGCGCGGGTCCAGCTTTCTGGCGAATTCCGCAGTGTATTCTTCTTTATGCTGCCAGGGGCCATGGACCGAGTAATGCCAGAGATTCAGAAAGAAAGGTTCGCTGCGATGTGCTTCCATAAACTGGATGGCTTCACTTGTCAGCCGATCAGTGATGTGTTCGCCGTCCGGACCGTCGGTAATATTTCCCACCCGGTGTTGTCCCGTCGGCTTACCTGTCGGCGTAACGCCATACGGGGAAAAATAACTCGGCGGACCTGGATCGGGTGCGCAATGCCAGACGGTTTCAAACCCCTGCCTGTCGGGCCGATGGGGCGCCGTCAGACCCAGGTGCCATTTACCAAAATGACCCGTCCGATAACCGGCGTCGCGTAATGCTTCGGCAAGCGTATATTGATCGAGCTCGAGAAAATGCCTGCTGACAGGCATACGTAACTTCTGGTTCGGGGGTGCCGTTTTGGGTAAGAACTCGAAATCCGCGGCGTGCGGCGGACGATGTCCTGTGGCACTTGTAATGCCATGCCGGGATGAATACTGGCCCGTCAGGATCGATGCCCGCGTGGGAGAACAGAGGGGCGTCGCATAGGCATTAGTGAAACGCATCGACTGTTTTGCGAATTGCGACATGTGGGGCGTTTCGTAATAGCGGGAACCATACGGCTCACTGTCCATCCAGCCCATGTCATCGACGAGAAACAGGACAACATTCGGGGCTCTGTCAGCCGCTGAAGTATCAGCAGAACTGACTGCAGTAATACAAAGTAGAACAATCAGGAATCGTTTCATAATTTCCCTCTGAATCGTGAGCGCTGCATGGTAGTCAACTGAGAAGAACAAGCCGTTTGAATCATATTCTATCATCACGGTTTGGTGGAAACTACATTCGAATGGGAAACAGGATTATGATTCGATTTAATAACCGAGATTAAAAAATGGTGCCGGCAGTATTCAGATAATTAATCAAGCTGATGTAAAGTCCGCTGAGCCAGTGTTACAATGAAAATGAGTCTACTCATGGATCATTTCTTTCTGTTTTCATGAGTGTGAAATCGTAATCATTGGTTGATCCGGGAATTGATTCCATGCAATATTCTTTCAAAGAGCTCTTGTTGCTGCAGATGTTTCCGAGACTCAGAACCGGGCTGCTGCTGATTCGGAGGTCGTCGCACGGCTGAAGCAGTCAGCCATGGACTGGAACCGGGGTCTGCCAGTCGATGCCGGTGATCCGGCCTGGCAACCTGCCAGGAAAAAGTGAGCGAACTGGCGTTCATCGATGATTCCTTTGACTCGGTAGCAAAGTCTGCTCATAATGAAACAGACGTTTTTCTCTTTATCCTGCCACACCGGTTACGAGATCAAATTATGAAAATCAAACTGCGACTGCTTTCTGCTTTTTTATGTCTGTTCTGTGTCTCCGTGCATGTGAATTCCCGCACAGAAGCCGCCGAGACCGATAACAAGGAGAAGTTGAATGTACTCTTTATCGGAAACAGCTACACGGCACGCCACAATCTGGCGCAGGTCGTCAAGAAAATGGCAGAAGCCGGTAATCCGAATCTGACATTTAACCCGACGACTGTGATCTATGGCGGGCGGCGTCTGGTTGATCACTGGAATCTGGGTTCGCAAAATATTGTCAGACTGCATGAACTGACGGCTGACGAACAGAAACAGACGATTGCCGGTCTGGAGAAAGATGCGAAAGACCCCAAAAACCGTTACGCGGCCGCGGCTTTGAAACGACATCAACAGTTACTCAAAGAACTGGACGCGGAGCATCCCAGCTGGGATGTGATCGTACTGCAGTCGTACCGGGATGACTTGAAGGGGGCGGACTCGCTGTATGCTCAGTATGCTCCCAAATTTGCAGCACTGGCGAAAGCACAGGGTGCTCGCGTGATTCTGTATGAAACGACGCCGAATACTCAGAACGCAAAAGCGTTAAAAAATCCCCCTGATGCTGCTGCAGTGATGCAGAAAGTAAAAGCAATCGCAGCGCTGGCGAAACAGATCGATGCGAGTGCCGCTCCGATGTCGCTGGCAGGCTTTTACTGTCAGACGGAACGCCCTGATTTCACGTTGCGATTCATCAATGATGCGCACTTGAATCAGACGATGGCATACCTGACGGCCTGTTGCCTGTACGCGGCCCTGTTTGATCGCAGCCCGGAAGGACTGCCTGTCGATTCGATTACCGACATTCGTTATTTCGACAATAAAGATCGGACGAAAGACCGGGATGGTAATCCGATTACCACGACTTTCTCCGCCAGAGATCAAGCCGATCTGCAGCGAATTGCCTGGAAGAGTTACCAGCAGTTTAAAACACTAAGTGATGATTAGCCTGTGTCCAGTTTTACCGCAGAGTTCTCATGCTTATGATCTCGTGACATATATTTATTAAAGGTTACCCGAAGATGTCGTGCTGTTATCGAATACTCGTTTTATTGGTTTTTTCGCTGATCAGCCTTGATGCGCAAGCAACGGAAGCACTGGATCTGACGACGCCAGAGTCGCATCAGGTGATTCAGCGAACCGGTGTAGCACCAGGGGCTGGATATGCTGATGTTCTCATCTCTGGAATGGTACCAGAAGGAATCACGAAGACGACCTGGGAGTATCGGTTGGTCAAGTTGCCTGAGCAGTCACCGTCATCTGATTTCTGGATCAATTTTACGCCAAAAGTAACTGAAAAACGATTCTCTTATTCAGCACGGATCGCAGCGGGAGGCTGGTATCGACTGGAAGTGCGATGCCGAATGCAAGATAAAACAGAGGCTGTGGGGAATGTAAGTCCGATAGGCGTTGGTGAAGTCTTTGTAGTGGCCGGTCAGTCTTATGCGACAAATTGCAATGATGAAAGACTGAAAGTAACAGATTCCCTGCAACGGGTTGTGGCCTATGATCCGACAAAGCAGGAGTGGGTGATTGCGCATGATCCACAGCCTGTGTACGATAACAGTGATGGAGGATCAATCTGGCCGCCTCTGGGTGATGCGCTGGTGAAAGAATTCCGAGTCCCGGTCGCATTCGTCAATGCAGCGGTCGGTGCGACCTCATCCACTCAATGGCTGCCAGGCGGGAAACTGCATACACAATTGATTGCTTCAGGCGCAAAGGTGGGCCGTTTTCGTGCAGTTCTCTGGCAGCAGGGGGAATCGGATGTCATTGCGCATACTTCGACCGAACAGTACATCAAGAATATCCAGGTGATTCAGGAGTCAGCAGAACCGCTATGGGGCTTCTCTCCAGAATGGCTACTGGCTAAGTCAACTCACCATCCTACCGTATACAATGACCCTGCGGGAGAATTACGCATTCGAACGGCGATTGATCAACTAATCCAAAAACGTGGTTTCTCTGCGGGACCCGATACAGACACCCTGCAAGCTGAAAATCGGGGAGACATGAAATCCCGCCGTCACTTTTCCAGTACCGGGCAAAAACGTGCGGCAGCGATGTGGCTGACAGCTGTTCGAAACCATCTTGATTCCACAGCAGAGAGTGTCGGTATCCAGGTGGGGATCGCGGAGATTGATATCACGCCACCGGTCGGTTTTCCGATGGCCGGGTATTATCACGAGCGACTGGCCGAGGGGACGATTGATCCACTGAAAGCCAAAGCGGTGGTGTTTCGTGAAGGAGACACAGCGGCTGCATTGGTGGTTTGCGATCTGATTGGCATCGCCACGGATCTATCCACAGAAGTACGTCGGGTGGCTGCTGAAAAAACGGGGATTCCCCCGCAGAATATTGTGATCGCGGCCACACATTCACACACCGCGCCCGATTACATGAAGGAACTGTATCTGTACCTGGGAAAAGAATCGCAGGATGAATTACGAAAGCAGTATATCGAAAAACTGATCAACGGCCCGGTAACAGCGATTGAACAGGCATATCAGAATGCAAAACCGGCTGTACTGGCTACCGGAAGCGCCACACAACAGACGCCGGTTGCTTTCAATCGTCGGTTTGTGATGCGTGACGGCAGTGTGAAAACCTGGCAGTCATTGAAAAACCCGAACGTCATTCGCGCTGCAGGACCCATCGATACCGAAATCGGTCTGCTGGCAATTCGCGATCCTAAAGACGGGACAAGCCGGGGAGTCATCAGTAACTTCGCGCTGCATCTGGATACGGTGGGCGGTATGAAGTGGAGTGCCGACTATCCGTATTTCATTGAACGCAGCCTGCGTGAAGCGCTGGGGCCGGATGTGATTTCGATTTTTGGAACCGGCTGCTGTGGCGATATCAATCATGCCAATCCCGCATCGCCGGTCCGCAATAAAGTCGATTTCATCGGGAACTCGCTGGGAACTTCGATCACGGAGCAATTACCGAAATTGACTCCTGTTAAAAATACCAAATTAACGGTCGGTTCTCAAATCGTGAAACTGCCTCTGCAGGAAGCCTCTCAGGCAGAGGTGGCGCGCTCGATTAAAATCCTGGAGATTGCCCACAAAGGAGGGAAGGTTGATTTCTTTGATCATGTCACCGCCTACAAAAAAATGATCCTGGATCAGATGCGTCACAAAAAACCGCATGCCAATACGAGTGAGCATATTACCTGGGGATTGAGTCGTTCACTGGCCGGTGTGGGCGAAACGCTGCCCGTTGATGTGACGGTGATGACGATCGGGAACGAGGTGGCCATTGTCTGTCTGCCGGGCGAAGTATTTGTCGATCTGGGCCTGGCGATCAAACAGGCTTCTCCTTTCAAAACTACGCTGATCGTCGAACTGTCCAATACGGTAGAGACGATTTATATTCCTCACCGTGCTGCTTATGCAGGGGGGAGTTATGAAGTAACGAACTCAAACGTGCAGCCGGGCAGTGGGGAAATGCTGGTGGAAGCCGCGTTGAAACTGTTGCGGGAAGCGGCGACCGGACAGCAGGCGGATTGAACTCTTAATAAAGGGGTCGGCACGTACGATTAAGGTGGATGACAAACATGTGGGCACGGTTTTCATGAACCGGGACGGTGTCCAGTTTCTGAAAGTACCTCTCAAACGCCTGGATCGCGGCTGCTGTCCTGTCGATCCCTTATTTTGTTTTATCGATTCCATGTCACAGGCTTGAAGGAATCTGAAAAAGTAATTTGCACTCCGAAATAGTACGTGTTAACTTGACGTGATCACCCAACTTCCTGACTTCAGGCATTGATCAATTAATACGACTCGCGATGTGAGGTACACGATGGAAATCACTTTGAACGATCTGACAATCAATCCTGAAGGAATCGATCTTGATGAGTTACTTCAGGACTGGAACTGGGCCATGCCCGAACCGATGCGCCCCGTCCTGCTGACGGCGCTGGGTGATGTCTTTGCGGAGGGGGAAAACGGCGCTGTTTATTTTGTCGATGTGATCGAAGGCCACATCAGAATGGTGGCCGAGGATGGCGCTGCGTTTGAGGAACTGCTGTCTGATGCAGAGTTTGTCACCGACCATTTCTTTCCCGCGCGGGTACTGGAACTACGAGATGCGGGTATCGAGCTGGAACCCAACGAGGTCTACAGTCATCAGCAGCCCCTCGTACTGGGAGGGAGTGATGAACTGGAGAACTATGAAACATCCGACGTCAGCATCTACCTCAGCATCCTGGGACAGATTCATGAACAGGTGAAAGATCTACCCGAGGGAACCGTGATTTCAGATGTGGAGATCGAAGACATTGAGTAGATTGATATCGGTCGGACAGGAATAACGGTTGCAATTTCCGAATGTATTTCGTATTTCGAATAGATTCTCATTTCCCCTGTGCATCCTGTTGATAAAATAATTCTTTCGTTTCCATGGTATGTCTCAAGGCTGCTTAAAAAGAAAGAGCCAGATCTCTTTGCTGCAAGACATCTGGCTCTTTTCAATCATTCCTTATTCTATAGGTTTATTTCTTCTCAAAGCGGAAGATGCCTTCGCCCCCTTTGACGGTCTGGACGGTGTAGTACAGTTCGCCGTCTTCGTCAGTGCCGAAAGACATAACGGGGACCGTGCTGGCGTCCAGGCGGAGGTTTTTGACTACTTCGCCTGAAGTTTCATCATATTCGAGGGCCCAGATTTTGCCGGAGACGTAGTCGGCATAGACATACAGGCCATCCAGTTCGGGCAGTCGCTGTCCCCGGTAGACGATGCCGCCGGTAATGGAACGGCCGACGCCATGATCGTATTCCCAGATGGGAGCGATCGGGTTTTCTTTCGCGGTTTCAGCGCGATTGCCAAAATTGTGAGTGCCTTCACGGACACTCCAGCCGTAGTTGCCTCCCTTTTTGATGATGTTGACTTCTTCCCAGAGATCCTGTCCCACATCGCCGGCGTACAAGGTTTTGGTTTTGGGATCAAAGCTCAGCCGCCAGACATTGCGCAGGCCGTAAGCATAGATTTCCGGTTTGGCATTCGCACGATCCACAAACGGGTTGTCAGCAGGGATGGCGTAGTTCTTTCCGTCTGATTTTTTATCGACATCGATCCGTAAAATAGAACCGAGTAAAGTTTCCAGGTTCTGTCCGTTCCCCAGGGGATCGTTACCGGAACCGCCATCGCCGAGACCAATATAGAGATAGCCGTCCGGGCCGAATTCGATGCAGCCGCCGTTATGATTACCGTAAGGCTGGTCGATCTCCATGATGATCGTTTCGCTTTGGGGGTCGGCTTTATTCGGATCGTCTTTAGAGACGGTGAAGCGGGAAATTTTCGATTTCCGGGGTGTTCCCTCGGCGGAATAGTAGACGAAGAACTGCCCGTTCTGTTTATAGTCGGGATGAAAGGCCAGGCCTAACAGGCCTTCTTCGTTATTCTTTTTCCAGGGCGCGACCTGGTCGCGAAGGTCCAGAAACAGTTTTGTTCTCTCGGGCGACTTTTTATCAATGATCTGAATCATGCCGCGCTGCGTGGTGACAAAGATACGTCCGCTGCCATCGTTGGCGTGTGTGATCGCCATTGGTCGCAGGGGGACGACTTTTCCTGTTTCCTCATTGACGGCTTCCCAGCCTTCCCATTCCAGATTAGGGAAAGCGGGGACGCCTTTGATCGCCAGTTCGCCATCACTGGGATCCTGTACGGAGCCGTCAGCCGGTATTTCGCGGATCTTGATATTCCGGAAGGAGACCAGATCGTTGTGATCCTGCAGACAGATGTGTCCTTTGGTCGGCTTTCCGAATTGGGGGTACTTGGAAAACTTGCTGTCGGCGACTCGTTTCTTCCAGTCGGCGCTCCCTTTATCGAACTGAAAATATTTGACGCCATTCATGATGACCTGGGATCGATCGGGTCCGACGCGGAGAAAGAGGTGGTTCCATTCACCGGCGGGCCGTGTAGCATCGACGACGGCCGGGGTGATTTTCTTGCCTGCTTTTTCGGCTTCAATCATCCATTTGGGAGTGGCCGGCTCGTAAAGCTGGTAGAGCCAGCCCGCTTTCTGAGGATCATGCCCGTCGACATTATCCTGGATCTGGACTTCTGGACCGGTCATCCACGGCGTTTTTTCTTCTTCAGTGACATGGAACATCACGCCACTGTTGCCTTCAGGAGAAATACGATACTCCAGCGAGAGTTCGAAGAAACCAAACTCGTCTTCAGTAATGATATCGCCGGCTCCTTTCGCGGAGCGGGAGAGGACGCCGTCTTTGATGGTCCAGCCGTCACTGATGCCCTCTTTTTGATAGTTGCGCCAGCCATCGGTGGTTTTGCCGTCAAACAGCAGTTTCCAGCCACTCTTTTTTTCGGCTGTTGAGAGTTTATTGTTCGACGGATCAGAGTCGGCCAGCGTTGCTGAAACACTTATCAGCAGCGTCAGGCAGGCGGGAATCAGAAACCGGGTAAAAGTTCGGGGCGTTCGAATCACAGGTGCGCTTCCTTTATTAATCAAAAAAATGTTGTGTGTTGCTGATTGATATCATGTATCGGAACGATAACTGTTTACTTACTGTTATCTAACAAATCGGGCTCAGAAGCAACTATAAATGCAGATTGACTGTCCAGAATCAGGTTTGGTTCGATAGACGGTGGAGTGTGCGAATGAGTAACCAGGGCAGGATCTGGCTGATTCAGGTCTGCCCGGTCAGATTATACTGCTTGCTCAAAGTCTGTTAACGGTCGTTGGCGTCTCATGCACCAGCCGATGAAGAACAGACCTGCAATCGTGACCGGAATGACGGTTTTAGGGAAATAGCGTCGGAGGAGGACTCTAAGGTAAGTCAGGTTTAAATAGGGAATCCCCTGGATTTCACCCTGGGCACCGCCATTGCCGTCTGCAGTAAAAGACACGCCTCGGATATTGTCTGTCACATCAATTCCCGCCGGGAATGTGAAAGCCAGTTCGTCTTGTGAAACGGAACCAAATGCGATGGAATCTACTTTCACATCGTAGGCTGCCACCAGTCCGTCAGCGGTTGGGAGTCCCCCACTTTGCAGCCACTGAAATCGCGATGGAAACCAGTGTCCCTGTTGTTGGACGGCATCCAGTAACCGCATCGCTTCAAACCAGCGAACACGAGAAAATCCATCCCTGTATTCCATACGCTCAAGCAGGTAAGCAACCGGAAGGAACTGGCGCTGCGGGTCAAAATGTACTGTCAGACTCCCTCTTTGGTTTACCTGGCGGGGCAGATCCGATTTGAAGGTTAAAGTAATCGTATCCAAGTCGTTGAGCTTACCGGGCAGGATTGATTCGTTGGGAGCCTGACTGTTGCCTGAGAACCAGAGCAATCGCTCCAGCGCATGAGCGGCATCGCTGAGGAAGTAGACGCCACGCGTTTTCGTAGTGCCGTATCCCCAGTATTCCAGGCGATCCTCCTGGTTGACCCAGTCTTCATAGGGGGCGATGACGGCCTGTTTATGTTCCCTGACGAGTGTCATTCTCTGGTATCTTCCGCGTGAAGCATCATAGAAGAATTCAGATTCCTGAACCGGGTTTGAATCAAATCGTGGCAGGTAAGGCCAGACCTGCCTGATTTGTTTGTGGTAAGAATCGTTGAGTCGTTTGACCGAATATTCCTTATTCATCTGGGTAGGGGGATCTGTAACGGGCGGCACGGAAAAGGGACCGTCCAGGGGAAACAGGATTAAGTTTTGTTGTGGGTTAAAAACCACGTTTTGTGTCGAATAGGCGATATTGTCGAACAATTCTAACCGTTGCTTGACTGCAGCATACAGATGTTGCCGCTGCTGATCGGGATTGAGTTGAAAGAAGGCTGAAACACTCATCGAGGAGGGTGTTTCTTCCAGTTGGCTCTGTGAAAACGCGACTGTGGTGCAGACCGTGAATGGCATAAGAACCATCAGCAACAGTATAAGTTTCTCGCGTCTGATACTCATTATGCCAAACCTTTTCGGTGCTTAAGGTTAATTAAGTAGAAACGGAAGTCTGCCTGTTAGTAGATATTAATGGTAACGTTCTGGTCTCTCGTATTTCAAGAGGAGGTGGGCTGTCGGAAGCTGAATCCTCTATTCCGAAAAGTGGATGGCACGCGACTCTCAACTACGCAGCTATTTCGCAGCCAGTCGACGTCACGCCGTATCTTCAGTGAGATGCTCAATGGAGCAGTGATGGTTTGAAGATCAGGACCAGGCCGAGCAGGAGGATCACGACACCGCTGAAGAGTTTGAGCCAGCGTCCCTGTTTTTCCTGCAGTTTGTGGCGGCCCATGGTGACGACGACGATGGTCACCATGATGGCGTCATCCAGCATATACGCGAGAATATACAGCCCCAGGTAGGCATAGGTTTTCCAGGCAGGATAGTTCTGCATGGTTAATACTTCGGTGTAGAGCGCCGGGAGGCCCGCGGTGCAGAGCAGTTCGATGATATTCACCAGCACAGCCAGGACGGAGGCACCGAGGATCGCTCCGGTCAGGTTTTCGGCGGTGACGATTTTGCGGGCCCGGGCATAAAGGCCGGGCTTGGCCCATTCCGGGATCGACAGCGAGATGCCTTTTTTGAAGGCGAAGAAATCTTTGACATGGATCAGTCCAATGATGACCGCAAACAGTCCCAGCAGAAACTGAACCATAGGCAGATAGCCGATGAGCAGAAACACATTGAGCCAGGCCGCCATGAATGCATAATAAGCCAGGCCGCTGATCAGCACGAACGTCCCGGCAACGGCGAGGACTTTGGCACGGTTCTTCAAGTTGACGAGCAGGGAAAGCAGAAACAGCAGGACCCACATCGCGCAGGGATTAAAGCCGTCCACCAGGCCGATTAAAAAAGTAAAAGCCGGCATTCCTAACCGGCTTTTGCTCAACTCTCCCAGAAAGGGAACTTCAACGGTATCCGCCTCCTCTGAAGGAACAGGAGCCAGTGACTCTCCTTCAGGTGGAGGTGGCTTATCTCCCGGCGGTGGAGGAAGACTGGCATTCCCGCCCGGAACAGGGGGAAGAGAATCATCGTCTCCGACTGGAGGTGGCCCGAGTGATGAATTTCTTCCGGGAACCGGGGAGACGGGAATCGGATCGTCATTTCTGTTCGGCACGGGACTGTCGGAATCGGATTCACTCTGGAACGAAACAAACTGCAGTTGAGACAAGTCGGGTGGCAGCAGGAGGCTCTGACTGTTATCGGCTTTTTCAGGTTGGGGGCAGTTGGCGGTCCAGTATTTGAGGACGTCTTCCACTTTCGCCCCTGTATTTTCGTCGCTGATCCAGCCAATCACCAACTGGTTACAGAAATGAAAGACAGGGACGCTGACAGCCTGTTTGCCGTAGCGATCAGCAAGTTCGTAGACCCGGGTGGAAGCGGCACTGTCGGAAACGACGTCGAGCAGATTGTATTCAAATACGGGATAGCGCTGTTTCAATCCTTTAAGAAAGACTTTGGCGGCAGCACAGCGTGAGCATCCGGAACGGACATAGATATCGACTGTCAACAGCTTATCGATGCGTTCGTCTGTGGAATTATCAGGCCTGAGCTTTCTCAGCAGGGAATTACAGCCATAAGCGACGGGGAGTTCGGCATCCTCCAGCTGAAAGTATTTCAGAATCTGCTGGTACCGTTCGACATGTTTTCCCGGTTCGTCGAGATTATGGACGTGCAGTTTGATGCGTCCCCGTTTACTGGCATAGTCTTCAAGCCGTTTCTGGACTGCGGGACAATCGGCACAGTCATTACGAATAAAGAGTTCAAGAACAGCGCACTGGGCGGCCGCTGGTTCTGCAGCGTCCTGTGCGAAGAGGTCCGATACAGGCAGAGAGAGCGCCAGCAGGCTGAATGCGAGTATAACCAGCAGCCGGAGTGGTTTGCCGGGGTTAAAGATCATGTCAGACACTGTTTCCCTCTCCATCCTGTATTGAGTTCCAGATTCCTGACCCGCAATGTAAATTGATAGTATATTATGGATAGAGAATCAGAAATGTTCCACTACAAACAGAAATGTTCCCCTGTAAAAATATAAAAATGGCTGTTTTGCAGGAGAACGATGTCGGGCTGATCCCTGCCAGACGGGCGGACAGGTGTGTCGCGCCCCTGCGACGAACTGGTGGGATGGGTCGTTTTGGACTGTGTGGTTGTATTGACAGATTCCTGTTGTCGTTGACAACCCTGAATTGCATTCGGGGCGTCCCTTTCTTGCAGATTTCTTTCTTAAAATTAGCCGCACGGCGTGAGCCGCGGTTTCTGCGAACCGGGTAATAAACGGGGGCGATTAAAAAGATCACACTGTTTTGATCTTCCAGTGGTTCGGGATTTTCATCTGCTGGGAGCGGGGCATTTCTTTTATGATGCTTTTTGATATGTGTAAGGGGACGTTAATACAAGCACTGTCGGTCAAGCCGACAGATGGCACCCGCACGGGGGAGAGGACATGGAAATATTGTTATTGTTGTGGAGTTCAATATGTTGATCAATCTGGTATCTATAATCTGTGGTTTCGTTGTGTGTTGGATTATTTTCGGGAAAGACA
>TARA_R100001132_G_C3275419_1_pt1 | contig 15494 bp, 14 predicted proteins | sample TARA_R100001132 | Tara Oceans TARA_R100001132 (sample SAMEA2621247) | marine metagenome | biome: marine biome (ENVO:00000447); feature: mesopelagic zone (ENVO:00000213); material: "saline water (ENVO:00002010), including plankton (ENVO:xxxxxxxx)" | depth 800 m | reverse complement strand
GATGGTGGCCCATGCCTCCGGACTGGTGCACCGTGATATCAAGCCGGGAAATCTGTTGCAGTCGGCACATGGCACGATCAAGGTTGCTGATTTTGGTCTGGCGAAACGCATCATTCAACAGTCGATGCAGCTGACCCAGGATGGCCAGCTGATCGGGACGCCTTACTTCATGAGTCCCGAACAATGTGAATCCAAACCCGTCGATATGCGGAGTGATATCTATTCTCTGGGGGCTACGTATTACACACTGCTGACAGGCGATCATCCCTATGAGGATGCTGGCAGCATTGTGCAGATCATGTATGCCCATTGTCATGCCGACATTCTTGATCCCCGTGATGTGAATTCGAGTATTCCCGATAAATGTGCTTCCATTGTCAGTAAGTCGATGGCAAAAAATCCGGAAGACCGGTATCAGTCTGCCAGAGAAATGCTGCTGGATCTGAAAGCGGTCACTGCCAGTGCAGAAAAATATGATGACACAAAGATTCTGAGCCGGGAAGAACTGGAAGGCGAAGCGGTACCCGCTCCGTCTGCTGCACCCTGGCGGGGGACGGTGTTTAGCACGATCATTTTTCTGGTGACCTTTCTGTTATTAACGCTGGTGCCTTACTATTACTGGAACAACGGTCCCCGCGAGAATGCGACGGGGCCGGCTGCTCCGAAACAACAGGCGGGATCTGTCGCGCAGGGAATTACGAAAGATAAAATCATTCTGGCGACTTCAACCGCCATGACCGGTGCCAACAAGGAACTGGGAACCAATATGGTCATGGGGATGCAGGCCTGTTTTAAATCGATCAACGAAGCGGGCGGTATCGGTGGGCGTCAGATTGAACTGGTTGTGAAAGATGACGGGTATGAGCCGGACCAGGCCCTGGAGAACATGCAAACACTGTTCGAAAAGGAAAAAGTGTTTGCCGTGATTGGGAATGTCGGCACTCCGACTGCCCAGGCGACCGTGCCTTATGCCAACGAGAATCAGCATCTGTTCTTTGCACCCTTCACAGGAGCGCAGAGCCTGCGACGTGATCCCCCCGATCGCTATGTATTCAATCTCCGTGCCAGTTATGCTGATGAAACCGCAGCAATGGTTAATTATTTTGTTGAAAAGAAACGCATCGCACCTGAGAAAATTGCTGTATTCGCTCAAAATGATTCCTTCGGCGATGATGGTTTTGCAGGTGTGGCGAAAGCACTGGAAAAATATAAAATCCAGCCGGAAAATATTATCCGGGTTGGTTATGAGCGAAACACCACGCAGATTACAGATGCTTTCAAACAGATTGAACAGAACCAGGACCGAATCGAAGCCTTGATCATGGTGGCCACTTATAAACCGGCAGCATTAATGGTACAGAAAATTAAAGATAGTAATCTGAATATTCAAACTGCCGCGGTATCCTTTGTCGGGAGCGAACTGCTGGCCCAGCAGTTTAAAGAAATGGGTTCTCAGTATGCAGAAAAAGTGATTGTGACCCAGGTGGTACCCTACTATCTTTCGAGTGCCACCGGCGTGTTACGGTATCGTAATGCCATGAAAAAGTTCTACCCCCTTTCCAGGCCGGGTTTTGTTTCACTGGAAGGCTACCTTGCGGCTGAATGCCTGGTGGAAGGCTTCAAGGTACTGGAGAAATCAGGCAAACCCCTCACGACAGAAAATCTGATCAATGCGCTGGAACAGATTAATGGTCTGGATCTGGGGATCGGCCCGATCATTACTTTCGGTCCTTCACGGCATCAGGCTTCCAACCGGGTCTGGGGCACTGTCTTGGATAAAGAAGCACGATACAAAGAGCTGGACATGGAGTAAGGCATCCCTCAAGAGATCGCAGCTGATACCTGGTTCAAAATTGCTCACTCGAATTTCTTTATGAAAAATCAATGAAATTGGCGGTAGCTTTCCGGAAACTGCTTTCGTTATAGAAATGCGGGCCCATCTGATGATTACCAGCCTTCCAGCGAACGTAGATCGTCAATCCTACGGATGAAACCAGATGGAACCGTGTGAAGTCAGCTCAGGCGTCTGTGTTGTCCGATCTGCTGAAACTGTTGTAATACGAGCTCCTTCCCCATGCTCCGATTGAACTGAAGACTGACTGTCATTGAAAAACCGGTTGTCAATAAGTCAGTAAGCTTTTCGAGACGGTTGAAGCGGGAAGAAGGTCGAACCAGCGATAGTCAACAGGACACAAGCCGGCTGACTTCAGAATTCCTTGAGGGGCCAACATGAGTTCTGAGTCATCATCTGGGATTATCGAACAGCCGGGAATCGCTTCCGAGCGCATGACACTTGAGGTAATGGCTTCCCGGTTTCTGGAAGAACATCGCCGCTGGCTCAATCCCTCCATAAAAGCATATGTGAATTCCTGTCCGGAATATGCTGACGAAATCCGCGAAAGTTTTCCTGTTCTGATCGCGATGGAGGAGTGGAAAACGAATCAGGAATTTACCAGGTTGAGAAAACAGGTTCCAGCAGATTTCGAGAACCGTCATTTGGGGAACTGTCGGATCTTGAAAGAAATCAGCCGAACTCGTACTTCAATCATCTACTCCGCGGAGCAGGGGCCTCAGCAGCGCAGTGTGGCGATTAGACTGTTTCCCTGGAAATCGGAATGTTCTCCTCGCTGGCGAGACCGTTTTCTATGCGAGTCGCGCCTGGTGTTTCAATCGAGACATCCCAATATTGTTTCGGTTGACAGCATTGAGAAAGACCAGGGGTATACTTACACGGTGATGCAACTGGTTTCCGGGATCAGTCTGGATCAGGTTTTACAAGGCCTGGGCTGTAAACAGGCAGGGGCAGGGGGCTCTGACCAATTCGAATCCCAGACGGGTTACCTGTACCAGGAACAGCTTACTCAGGTCGTGAATTCTTTCAGGCAGAACTACTGGCGGTCGGTTGCCCGTCTGGGACTACAAGCTGCCAATGCTCTGCGTTTTGCTCATAGACGGGGTAAGTTACACTGTGATTTGAGGCCCGCTCATCTGATTGTGAACCGGGAAGGACACTGCTGGCTGACAGGTTTCAGTTTACCACAACAACTGGAGGGCACACTTAAGCAGCAACGTGTCCCGACTCTGCAGTACCAGTCTCCGGAACGGATTCAGGGGGAAATGGGTAAAATCAGTGACCTCTATTCTCTGGGATGTGTTCTGTACGAACTCGCTACGCTCACGCCGGCATTCCAGGCAGCGAACTCCGGCGCGCTGATCGAGCAGATTCTGAAGGGGAGATATACCCGTCCGTGTGAAATTGTCAGCGAGATTCCCTCTGCGCTGGAAAATATTATTTCCAGATGTCTGGCCAGTTCGAGGCAGGATCGATTTCAGTCGGCTGACGAACTGAGTATCAACCTGGTCCGTTTTCTGAACGGTCATGACTTTAAAAACCATGTGAAGTCTGATTGGAAGGGACGCGGTAAATGGTCTGTCTTCAGGAAAAATGACATTCAGTAACTCATTCGATTGGCTGGGAGGGAGTCCTGAATTTTCAAAAGCGAGGAGGACCAGGTCTGTTGGGGCCGCGGTGAGGACGTCTGTGTTGCAACGGATGGAGACCACCGTGCCGCGATGAATGAGATTCATCGGACATGGGTAATGCTGCATGAGGGAACTTCTGCTTGAAATCTTCCATGAGCTGATCGTACTGGTCCCACATGATCCAACTTTCAACCTCGTTGCCGACATGATGATAGATGCGGGCCAGCCCTTCTGTGGCACCTGAAAGCTCACGATACACAGGGTAGGAGTGGGGGTCCGTTTTCAATTCGAGCTGGAGTATATTTATCGCACTTTTGAGAAGGCTGATGGCTTCGGTTTCGCTCCCTTTTTTATAGAGGATTTCAGCCAGTCCGGCTTCAAACTTGGCCATCCAGAGGCGGTGTTCTGGTGCTTCCGGGAACTGAAGGGTCAGTTCTTTCTGTAACCTGAGAGCCGTTCTAAGCGAGAGTTCAGCAGTATCGTGGCGCGTACGGATTTCGTTAGATGCTCCTGACAGCCTGGTCATTTTATCGAGGCCATGGGCCAGCTTGTTATGCGCATGGATCAGAGAAATTTTGTATTCCGGAATGGTGGGGTAATCAGAGACGAGACGGCTGGCATGCTGGATGGCCTGTTCCAGCCGTCCGATGACATTCTCATCGATTTCTTCCGGATTCACACGTCTGATATCAATTCGCTCATAAGATTTCACAACAGCCTGACGGTAATCTGCGACATGGGGATGCTCTTCAACCAGGGTTTCCAGGATTTCCAGCGCGCGCGCCTGTTTGCCCTGATCTTGTGTTGATCGTACATACTCGGCGGGAAGCTGTTCCTGCAGGCAAAGCGCAAGCAGATAGCGATATTCCGGATTGGTCTGATCTGATTTACTCAGATTTTCAAGAATGTCGATGGCCTGCTGGAGCTGAATTCGGTCCTCTGCTGCTGGCATGGATCCGTCTGGCGGGGAAGGCCGTTCGATTTCCGAAATCGCGTTTCCTAATTGATCGGGTCGAAGCTGGATGACCTTCAGAAAAAAGGTTCGTGCGAGTTCAAATTGCAGATCATTCTGTTCCTGGTCGGCAACAAGCGTTGCCTCTAAGAGTTTTTCTGCTCGCTTATGAGCAAGTGTCGCTTCATTCTGTTGGCCCAGATAGCGGTAAATTCGCCCGATTTCATTATATAAAGTGGCAATGATCAGTGCGTTCGCTTCCCCGGTGTTTTGTTGATAGAGGTGAAGTGATTTCTGATATGAAGCCAGGGCAGAACTGAAGTCTCCCAGCCGACGATGAATATCACCGACCTTCCGTTGTGCGTTTGCGGCTTTGTTCTGGAACTCTTCCTGTTCCCCCGTCGATTCTGCCAGCTGTTCATAGAACTGGACCATGCCCGCCAGCAGGTCTGCTGATTCACGGGACAGTATCGGCTCTGCATAGCCATCCCCGGCTCCGGAAACCTCGGTTGTATGCAGGCGCGCAGGGACAAAGCGGTCGAAGAGACGATCCAGGGCATTCGTTGCCAGTTGAGCCGTTGATTCCGCTCGCTTTCGTTCCCGCCGCTCTCTTTCAAATCCCACTGCCAGGGAAATTCCCAGAGCCAGCATCAGCAGCAGAGCCAGTCCGGATAGAGATGCAACTGCAGGATTGCGGCAGCTCCAGCGCCACAGAGATTCGAGAAGGGAAACCCGTTTCGCCCGGATGGGGCGATTCTCCAGAAAGCGATGCAGGTCGCTGGCAAGTTCACTGGCTGACTGATACCGGTGTTTCGTATCAGGGGCGATCGCTTTGAGAATAATGGTTTCCAGATCGCGGGGAATTCGTGGATTGATTCGCCTCAGAGAGGGGATCGTGCCATGAGTGATTTGTTCAATCATGACGTGCCGACTGGTTCGCTCAATCGCATACTGTTTCGTTAGAAGTTCATAGAGCGTAATTCCCAGTCCATAAATATCACTCTGGCGGCAGGTTTCTCCCCGAAACATTTCCGGAGCCATATATCCCAGCGTTCCCACGATGTCAGTCGACTTACTGAGGTCGCTCTGTTCGGCGGCGCGTGCCAGCCCGAAATCGGTGATACACAACAGGCCCTCGCGGTCGAGCAGCAGATTTCCTGGTTTAATATCGCGATGCAGGATACCCCGATCGTGTGCGTATTGCAGAGCATTGGCCGCCTGAATTCCCAGTTCAGCAATCTTAGCAGGTGTTGAGACAAACTTTGCGAAGTCTGCTGAGCTCTGACCTGCGACCTCCGAAATTTCGGATCGCTGGAACTCAACAGTTTCATCCAACGCAGTAGAAATGTCAGTGCTGGTATGGGTCTGTGAACCAGGCTTGATAGTCTGGCTTTTGAGGTCTGTATTTGCAGCAGTTGCAACGAGTTTCTGTGTCAGTTCATCCAGTCCGAGGCCTTCAATCAACTGCATGACGTAATAGTGGAAATTGCCGTTTTCACCCACCCCGAATACCGGAACAATATTCGTATGATGCAGTGAAGCCGTCAGCTCCGCTTCTCTGCGGAATCGTTTCAGTTGTTTGTCATCAAGCAGCGAATGTCGTGGCAGCAGTTTCAAAGCCACACGACGATTGAGTGATTCCTGGATTGCTTCGTAGACGACGCCCATGCCGCCACGACCGATTTCCCGGACAATCTTAAAATCACCCAGTTGTTCTGGTGCGCTGGCTCCCAGGGAGACTTTGCCAGGAGTTTGTGCGGTATATTTCCCACCTTCCAGGGCTAAGATGGCGGGAAAAAACTCTTCGATTTCACTGGCGAGTTCCGGATAACGGTTTACATATTCCGGGATGGTCGGCTTTTCACCCTGGCGAATTTTTGCGATGAATTCGTCAGCGACCCGGTCCAGATCGGTGGTTTCCGGAGGAGTCAGATTTTTGATCGATTGAGGTGAATCGGGAGATGACATTCACTTTGGTCCTGGCGATTTCGCTCTGTGAAGAAATGCACTTCAGAGAAGACTGGTTAATCTATAATACCGGGGATCTGAACCAGAATGGAGCGTAATCTGGTCAGGGCCCGAAAATATCGCATACTGGCAGTTTTGGGTTCGATTTCCAGAACTTCGGAAGCCTCGAGGTTGGACAGTTCTTCGAAATGTCTCAAGACCAGAATTTCCCGATCAATCTCATTTAATGATTCGAGTGCTTCACGCAGTTGAATGGCCAGTTCTTCCTTGAGGGCCGCCTGACTGGGAGATGTCATATCACCCAGAAGGACATTGGCAATCTGAAAAGAAGTCGAGGCTGAGAAAACACGACGCCTGGCATTGGCTTCACGCCGCACATCCCGTTTTTGCGCCCCCAGATGTCGTCGATGGACGTCAATCAGAGTCTGTCCGACAATGGTTCGGAGCCAGATGAAGAATGTGGTAGCCGGGTCATTCAGATAATGTCCAATTCGCGTGGAGGCATCAAGATATGCTTCCTGCAGTATGTCATCCGCATCAACACGACCCAGCAGGCGTGTATCCAGACGAAAATTAACGATCCGCCACAATCGTTCCCGGTAGCGGTTATATTCGTCTGCAAGCACCCCTTCCGGATTCGCTTGTAGCCGGTTGAGAAAGATCTCAGGGTCTTCTTGCTCATCACACAATCAACAACTCTCCCCGTCTATGGTGCATCAATTTCATGAATCGAGATCAGGATCCGGACCACGCCGGAGCATTCAGGGACGATTGTAACCGATTGCCTGCAATCTCGACAAGCCGTGCTGTTCATGTGTGAATTTCACAGAATCTCGACCGACTGATCTCAATCTTATGCAACGGCTTATTGAGAGGACTGATCTTCTCTACGTGCTTATTGCAGCTGGTGACGGAACTGCTTTAAGAAAATTAGAATGTAAAACAAGCAGTTTGTACAACACTTCGATTATATGGCCTTGTCGTGTTGTTTATCTCGATCATTATTATTGTGATCCGGTTTTGGGGAGTTTTCTTTTTCCTGAGAAGCAGGATCTTCTGAAGTACCGGTATCTGCTTCCAGGGAATCAGCCAGCAAAACGTCCTGATCTCCGAGATCCAGAAACCTGGCAACCACGGCTGTGATATTGTCTGTCCCTCCCTGATCGATTGCCTGATTGATGAGACGGATACAGGTTTCATCGGCCATCCGGTTCTGGCTGAGAATTTCGGAGAGAATCAGATCAGGAACCTGTCTGGTTAAGCCATCGGTACATAACAGCAAAGTGTCTCCAACGCGAACTTCTGTTTTGACAATTTCGGGATTTAAATTACTGTCTCCGTTACCTCCGATAGAATTTACCAGGAGTTCCTGCCAGATTTCCGGAACTTCATCGACATCTAATGCGCCGCTGGTTACCAGTTGTTCTGCAAAATTGTGATCTCTCGTTAACTGATGCAGGTGGGAGTTGCGAAACAGATAGCAGCGACTGTGCCCAGTGTGAACCAGATACAACTGAGGCCAGACCAGATAGGCCAGGGTTAATGTGGTCTCCATTCCGGAACGTTCAGGATGTTCCTGAATATCATCCTCCAGTCGCTCCTGGCAAAGTTCAAAGGCATTTAAGAATTCTCGATACAATTCTGCATCGGTATCCTCATTGTAATGCAGAAACCATTCCATCTCATTCAACAGGTATCGGGAAATGCAGTCTGTCACCAGGCGACTTGCCAGATCCCCTGAATTAGAACGACCCACTCCGTCTGCCACCATCATCAGTTTAGCCTGGGAGTTCCCATAGAGCCTGGAGTTTTCATCCAGGCTCAGGCTGCTGCAGTGGACCCGCATCGATTTTTCCAGATCCGCAATCAGAAACTGGTCCTGGTTGATTTCATATCGGGAGCCACTACGGGATAGGCCATAACAGTCCATTTTGCCGGTCATTGCAGATCCTCCTCAGTTATCGCATGACACCTGCTTCAAGAGCCTCATTCATCAATTGAAGTCGTCGGGCATGTCAGAATAGGTAATTGGAGAGAGTCAAATCTCAGAAAGACACCACATGACAGCGGCCCGCCAATGAGTGTCAGATCAAAGTGTGAGGTGTGGATCTGATCATTTTCTACGCTGGGAAAGAAGGTGCATATCGTATTCCAATTCCAATGATTTCTCTGGCTGGAAAATGAGATCTGAAATCAGCCTGGATTAGTAACCTGTTGTCAGGGTTGACTCTCCAGAACAAATTTGGATGAAAGCTTTCGAAGAGAAACCCGGGTGTGGTGATCTGTTGAAATGTCCATGTGTCAGGTCCCGTTCCCGGTGCAGGCAGTAATTTTTTAATACAGAAGGGGCATTTTGATCGAAAGGGAGTCAGTCTGGCACACTGGCGACCGTTTCAACAGCAACTGTACGGGTCTTAACTGCGGGTATTCTGAATGTCTCTCAGCCATTCAATAATGATTTTCATGCAATGATTAAAGGGTTTTTCTGATGGTTGCGTCTGGTTTTATTCAACTGCAGGGGAGTGAATATTCAAAGTGGCATACGACTTGCGAATCAATACTAATAACGCTCTGCGTTTTTAAATATCAGATAATCAATCCCACTAATTAAGGTAAGGAGAGGAAGATGACCACTCGAGAAGAACTTCGCGGTCACTGGAACGAAATTCGGGGACGCATTGAGGAACGATGGAGCCAGCTAAATTCGAGTGATCTAGACGGGCTGGAAGGTAAGACAGATCAGCTTGTGGGAAAGATCCAGCAGAAGACTGGCGAAACGAGCAAGGATATCCGGAAAGAGCTGGATAGCATTATTGAAAACCTGTCCCAGTCGGCTTCTTCCATGGCTGGAAAGATGGGAGATACTTTCAATGAAGCCGTTAAGAATTCGAAAGAACAATTCTCTCATGCATCGGATGCAGCTCGCGAGCAGTATGAGCATATGAATGAGTCAGTCCAGAAAGGGTATCGTGAAGCAGAACGCACGGTGCGTAAGCATCCCGCCGAATCAGTTGCGGTAGCCTTTGGTACCGGACTGATCGCAGGTGTGATTGTAAGCCTGGTCTGGCGTCGATAATTCTGAATTTCATTCCCGCTCAATACTGAATCTTAAAAGGAGTCAAACATGATTCACCAATACGAAGATCTGGATAAACGCATTGTGCCTGTCTCACACGATCAGATAGAGGACACGGTAGCAGCGAAATCATCACAGCTGTGTCAATATGTGGAGGAAGAACCAGCCAAATCAGTGCTGATTGGACTGGGAGTCGGAATTGGCGCAGGGCTGGTCCTGGGTTCCCTGTTCCGGGGCTCGTCTCGATATTTTACTCGCGATCAGGCTTTCATGGACCGAGTGGGGAACAGCGTGAGAGAATCACTGTCTGAAATTGTTCCCGCCTCTCTGAAAAAGCATTTTCGTTCCTGATGTCGATCACACGAAGACCATCAGAATGGAATTGCATTCGATAGAGTAGCATTGAACCTGAACAAGTGAAATATCAGACAGGAGCCGAAACAGTGGCCAGTCAGCCTCAAGACAATCGAGCAAATGAGATACGTCGTGAGATGTATGAAATTCGCTGCGAACTGGATGATGATGTAAGCCAGATAAGACAGTCTGCCTCGGCACTGACAGACTGGCATTACTATATCAGACATTATCCCTGGGCTTGCGTCGGGGCGGCAGCTGCCTTGGGTTTTTTGATTGTTCCCAGAAAGCTGAAGGTAAGTAATCCCTACACCGACGAATTGTTAAAACTGGCGAAAAAGAAGCGTCTGGTAGTCAATCAGGAAGAAGATGAGGATTCAGTAAAAGCAGGAGTTGTCAAGACAGCGTTTACATTTTTGTCGGGTTTGGCGATGCGGGCTGCTGCCGCTCAGGTGGCTCAGCATTTGACATCAATTCTGAATCAGGATCAGGGGAGCAGGAAGGAATCTGGTGCCACAGGGGCTTCCGACAGCACTGGTCCCACTTCATCCAATCCGTACGAAAATCATCTCGACCGGAGATTTTAATCAAATGAGTCCATATCACATGCAGATTGAAAAAAATCCACACCAGAGGAGAAGCGAAAGGGTTTCTCAGGCTCAAGCACAGCAGGATGAAGTAAGCCCTGTTTCAATACTTACAAAGATCAAAGAACAATTACGTGAGCAGATTTGCGATCATCCCGGCGAGGCTTTGAAGCTCAGTCTGCTCACAGGACTATTTGCAGGATGGTGGGTGAAACGATGATCGGTCAAAATGGTACGACCCAGGCAGATTACAAGCCAGACATGCGAGGAGACCTGGGAGATCTCGGAGCCGATCTGCTGGCACTGAGTGAACTGCAGGTCGAGCTTCTTGCAGTCGATACGCGGGACGCGGTACGAGAATCATTTGCTCCGACCGTCTTTCTGGCACTGGGCATTGGATTGTGTATTGGCGCATTCCCGGTTTTACTGCTGGCTTGCGCCTGGTGGATAAGCAATGTTTTTGAACTGACTCTGGCCTCTTCCATGCTGACAGTGGCAGTTCTGGGCTTGTGTATTGCCAGCATATTTCTGTTTATCTCCTGGAAAGGTTTCAGGAAAAGCTTACGTATTTTAAAGCGATCCGGTACGGAATTACGCAGTAATATCCATTGGATTAAAGCAATTGTCTCTGATAAACATCGTAACCGTCGAAAGACGTTTCAATAAAAATGAGATTGATCTCAATATATAAATTTGAAAGGAAATCAATGATGAATATGCACACAAGCTCTTCACGAAACCCTCAGGCGACAGGGCGACCGACTGAAACTGCGGCGGCTTCTGCAGAGCAATACGACCAGTTGAAACCCGTTGATGATCTGGTCGAGTATGTTTCCACTTACGCACAACAGAATCCGGGAACGGCTGCGCTATGGTGTTTTGGAATCGGATTTATTGTGGGATGGAAGTTAAAGCCCTGGTAAGAAAAATCAGTCCCTCAGGGAGCGAGTTCTCTGCTTTGATAGTTGCCAGTAAGGAGCATCACCCGTGTCCCTGATTACATCGTCGAACGAATCCGATAGCCAGAATCCCAGCCAGGAAGCTCAAACCGGTGATGAGCCGGATGCTGAGCTTTCGTCTTCTGAAAAACAGGAGCAGATCAGAGAAGAGCAGGCAGTGTCGGCTGCTCTCTTGAAAGACAAGGTAGAGAGTCACTCTTATGGTCGAATTTCACTGGCCATTCTCGCGACCCTGGGCGTGGTTCATGCCTTGTATTTTGCCCGAGCTATTTTCATTCCTATCGCCCTGGCGATTGTGCTGTTCTTTCTCTTAGCACCGTTGGTACGTTTTCTGACCCGTGTCTTTCCCATCCCTGAATCACTTTCTGCGGCGATAGTGGTACTCTCCCTCACGTTTACCATCGGTCTGGCCAGCTATTTTCTGGCAGCACCGGTTTCAGACTGGCTATCGAGTGCTCCAGCAACCTTCAGAAAAGCAGAACAGAAATTACGCTTCATCATCGACCCGGTTGATAAAATCGATCAAGCCTCTACCCAGGTTTCTGAGATAGCTGCGGGAAAAGAAAAAGACGATGTGGTCAAAGTTTCAATTCAGCAACCGCCGGTGACCAGTTACCTGTTAAGCTCAACCGTTAACTTTCTGGCTGGAGTTACCATTACGGTAGTGCTGGTCTATCTGCTGCTGGCGATGGGACATCGAACCTTAAATTCAGTAGTCGAATTGATGCCGACCCTGGAAAATAAACGCGGACTTGTGACGATGATCCGTAACGTGGAACATGGTATTTCCCGATACCTGATGACAATCACAGCAATCAATATCGGGTTGGGAATTATCATTGCGACAGCAATGTGGCTGCTCGGCCTTCCCGATCCCATTTTGCTGGGCATCATGGCAGCGACACTCAATTTCATTCCCTTTATCGGTGCATTCATAGGTGCCGGCGTTACTTTTTTGATCGGCATCGTTTATCTGGATACACCTGCAGAGGCCCTGTTAGGACCGCTGCTGTATATCGTGATTAATACTCTGGAAGGGAATGTCTTTACCCCCATGATTTTAGGGCATTCGATGAAACTCAACCCGGCACTGGTCTTTATCTGTATCATATTCTGGGGCTGGGCCTGGGGAGTCGGTGGCATCTTACTGGCAGTGCCCCTGATCGGCATGGTCAAGATCTCCTGTGACCATTTCAAAAGCCTGCAGCCCGTGGCCCGTATTCTGTCTGGCTGATCATTCTCCATAGTTGAAGAATTACAAAACCTGAGCCGAGATCTGTCAGGAATGCCGATCGTTCAATGGTTTATTAATCGCACTTTCACCAGGCATACGCGGCGGTTTCAGTCCCAGCAACTGCAGGCAGACTGGGGTGATATCGATGATGCGAGGGGCATCCGGCAATTGGAAATCATCCGGCAGTCCCGCTGCAATGAGGGGGGCCGTTGAATCTAAATGATGCAGTGATCCATGTGACCCTGCCGGATTACACTTGATCGCCGGTATGCAGAATTCTTTCCCCAGGCGGGCAGTGACCCAGATATTGCCCGTTTTCTCGGAAAACCCGGTCGCAATTCGCTCAAAGGCGTTGGGGTAATCCCCAAATTCTATTTGACCGTTTGAAGATATACTGGCATCAACGGCGCTTAACTCGCCCTTCCAGATCCAGGCCGTTCCATAAATGTCGAGGGCGTCGCCTGTCGAGTCTGGTGCCGGTTTAAATACCAGGTCACCCCGTTCATGTGTGTGAACATAAAAGGAAGGCCTGTCTGTCCCGTTCAGTCCACTGTCGTGGTCGCACCATATGACCTGATCAATTTCCGGACACTTCAACAGGCAGTCAATGACGTCATGGCGACGAGCCCATAATTCTGGTTGCATATAGATTTGTGCTGAACGCATATTAGGACAGACCATCAATTCTTCTGAACTGCTCCAGGGTTTTCCCGCCTCAGCGATCTGGAACTTCGCGAGGACTTCGTTCAATTCGATTGCGGGATTTTCGTCCAGATCACTCTGTGAATGATCGCCTGTCATCAGGAGCACATGGTTCTCCAGAAACTGGTCAATGCCGCCGAGAATTTCAATCAGTTTTCCCAGGTGGCTGTCGACAGCCTGCAGAGTCGAGACTGCATTTTCCGGTCCTTCCGCGTGGCTGTCAAAATCATTATTCGGAAAATATGCCAGGGTAAAGTCCGGTAGACAGTCCTGCTCAGCCATCCCCAGCAGATAGTCGGCAGTGGTGTCGTCGTGGAAGCCAAATCGTCTTGTCACTCCCCCTCGCGCCGCAAGGGTATTCCCTAGAAGCGGAGTCGAAACGAAATCTCCCAGAAACATGGTATGCGGCCCGATCATCGATTCTTCGAGAGAGACGCCGGGAGTCAGATTCAGGAGCAGAGGTGTGCTGGTATCATGTGCCACGGTCCCTCGATACCACATAAAATTGACCACTGCATCGGACAGAGTTCCATGCTTCTCGATCAGTTCAAAAATTGTGGGTACCAGGAGGCGATCTCTATTCAATTTGATTTGAAAATCATTGATATAACGTCCCATGCCTTCATTCATGATCGCCGGCAGGTCGGACCCGAAATAGGCGATTTCATCATGGTCGCGGTCATACCAGTATGCTCCGGAAATACCATGTTCAAACGGATAAGTTCCCGTTGCCAGCGCACAGGTTGCGGCAGGAGTAATCGAAGGAAAGATAGACGTACATTCCTGGCATAATACGCCCCGTTCCACCAGTTGCTGGAAATGAGGCAGCAAGCCTTTCTGCAAGGCTGGTTGGACGACTCGAGACGCCAGCGCATCAATAATGATTAATATTACTTTTTTCATATTCGCGATATCACTCCAGGGCAGGACTCAAATTCCCGCACGAGAATTGACCAGTCATTCTTATGGGAAAAATTGAGGTTACCATTTCAGCTCCCAAAGGACAAATTGAGTGCCAAAATGTCTCAGTAAATTCGCAGATATTCAAGAGTCGCTAACATTCAGAAATTAACTAGAGGATCTTCGATTTGATATACTGAGAACACAAACATTTCCTCAATTTTAAAAACCAGATTGATGGTGTAAAGCCTGTCAATCTGGTCTAATAGGACCTGATTGTATATTTTTATGAGAATTTCGATAGTAAATAAAGGGCCAGGTAGCTTTGATGGTGGAGATGGAATCGCTGCAGATACTGATTGCACACAGTAACAGTGAGACCCTGCAGCTGATCCGGAAAGCGGTTCTTAAACAGGGTCATCAGATCATGGGGGCTGTTCAAACGGGGGAGGAAATCATTCAAGCCTGCGCCAGTCAGCTGCCAGATATCGTAATTAGTGGTGTGCGGATGCCTGATATCGATGGAATTCGCGCACTGACACTGATTGGTAAAGAAACTCCTGTGCCGGGAATTATTGTTACTCCCAAATCCGATCTGGAACTGGTGGAAACTGCTGCTCTGGATCATATTATGGCCTGGCTTGTCGAGCCGATTCGCATGGTTGATCTCGGACCTGCCATTCTTCTGGTCCACCGGCGCGCTGCAGAATTTGCTGATCTTCGGAAAGAGAATCAAGATCTGCGCGTCGCTCTGAATGATCGAAAGATTATAGAACAGGCAAAGGGAATCCTGATGAAAACGGCTGGTCTCGATGAAGGAACCGCCTTTCGTCAGCTGCAAAAAATCGCCAGCCGTAAACGAACGAAACTGGTCGAAATTGCCCAGGCTATCATTACTGCTGAAGGCGCCTTCGACCTCATTCAGGATGGCTGAACTCTGCTTTATTTCTTCCGATATGAGATCAGATTAAGCACTGCCACAAACAGGGCAGCTCCAATAATCGACCACAGAATTGGGAAGGGTTGATCCCCAAATTCAATCGTCAGTAATTCTGGCAGCCCCAGTTTTCCGGAAATCCACGTACCTAACAAGGCACCGATGAATCCCAGTGCGATCGAGGTCAGGCAGCCACCCCGGGAATATCCTGCCAGTGACTGCGCAATGCCTCCACAGATGGCTGCGACCAGTAATAATAGTAAGAATTGAAAGATTCCCATAACAGTGTTCTTCTCTCTTGATTGACGTTTATGATTGACGTTTATGATTGACGTTTATGAT
>TARA_R100001132_G_scaffold24443_1_pt1 | contig 15495 bp, 11 predicted proteins | sample TARA_R100001132 | Tara Oceans TARA_R100001132 (sample SAMEA2621247) | marine metagenome | biome: marine biome (ENVO:00000447); feature: mesopelagic zone (ENVO:00000213); material: "saline water (ENVO:00002010), including plankton (ENVO:xxxxxxxx)" | depth 800 m | reverse complement strand
CCTGGCCGTCCGCAGGGCGCAGCGCAGCCATGTAACCGGGGGCAAACACGGCCAGTGCTATGAGAAACAGAATGACCCACAGAATCTTCCGTGCCAGCGGCCAGTCGTTCTGTGTTTGAGGTGAGGAAATCACGGAGCGCTCCGGGAATCAGTTCAATACACCAGGCGCAGAGTTTCCCTGTCGTCACTCTGTTGGCGGGTTTTCAGCAGGACTAAGGGTGACAATTAGACTCCGACCACCGGGGTATGTCCAGCAGGGATTCTCGATTCAGTGTCAATTGGCAGGATCCTGTTTCTGTTCATTGACATCCAGCAGTTTGCCGGTCTTCAGGTCCACGCCCGACCAGGAAGCGGCGTTGGCTCCGAAAACGTACAGCCGATCTTCCGTTTCTGTTTTGGCAAAGACGGTGACGATCTGATCGTTGATAGAGAAGCGGGTTTTGAAATCAGGGGGCAGGTTCAGACTGGCCCAGAAACCCCCTTTGGCTGCGAAGGCATAAATCGTCTGACGCAGCTGACAGGCGGTCATGCCTTGTGCGACGGTGGGCTCAATCGGCTGCTTTTGATCGACAGAAATGTCGATCTGATCCCAGATGTTTTTCTCAATGCTGTAAGCCATCAGTTTTTCGCGCGACTGGGGAACGAGTACGATCATTTCCTGTGATTGAATTAAGATCGGCTTTCCGGCAGCAGAGTCAGATCGTTCCTGGGCGAGTGTCGTGTTGACACTGGTTGTCAGCAGAGCAGTGGTAAACAGGATCTTAATGAACGCAGGCATGTGTGATTTCTCCTGATGGATTCGCGGACCGAAATGGAGTTTCCCTGACAGGACTTTTTCTCAGGAAGGGAAGTCTGCATCGTAGTCGGATCACCTGTTGAATGCAAAAAATTTATCGTTGTCGTAAGCCGTTGTGATGGAAGTCAACTGTGTAGAGGAATCTCCCAAATGGTCCAAAAATGAAATATTTTTCTTGCTTTCCCGGTCTGAATTCAGGATAGTAAACAGAGGGTTGTTTGATCAAATGTGAATCAGCTGCTCATCGCGCTCAGACGGCTGGTGAATTCCAGTATTTCATTTCTCAATATTCGTCGTGTGTGAGATGTCGAACCACTTTTTTCTGAAGTGGAAACATGCTTGTGCCTTGTGAAAAAGGACAACCACTGTGCGCAGAAATTCTGTACTGCTATTGCTGATGGTGTTGGGGCTCAATGCCGGTTGCAGTGATGAGGCTCCCGATATGCCTGAACTGGGTCAGGTGCATGGAACCGTCACGCTGGATGGCAAGCCCCTTGAGGGAGTCACTGTTTTATTCGAACCCGAGCGCGGCAGACCATCGACTGCGATCACCGATGAAGCAGGTCATTATGAAGCGAACTATCTGATCAATGAGCCCGGCGTCAAGCTGGGACCGGGAACAGTGCGCGTGGAGTGGGGAATTGATGCCACCGGCCTGAAGATTCCAGCCCGATATGGTTCCCAAAGTGAGCTGAAGCTGGAAGTGCAGCCGGGCGAGAACGAGTTCGATATCGCGATGCAATCCAAATAAAATTCAAGTCAGGAGACGAGGAATAAACTCAGTTATTCGATTCTGAAAGCGTTTCATTTTTTTCTTATTTTGAATGATCAGGGATTCTGCTATGAAAACGAGCCAGACTTACTCGAAAAAAGGCTTTACACTGATTGAATTACTGGTGGTGATTGCGATCATCGCCATTCTGATTGCCTTGCTGTTGCCCGCAGTTCAGCAGGCCCGCGAAGCAGCACGACGGTCTCAGTGCAAAAACAACATGAAACAGTTCGGGCTGGCGATGCATAACTACCATGATGCGCATGGTACATTTCCGCCGGGATACATTACGAAAACGCCCTGCAGTTCTTCGTCTGTGTGGCCAGCGTGTAATCAGGGGGAGCTGGGAGTTTATGGCTGGGGTACGTTTCTGTTGCCTTATATTGACCAGGCCCCCTTGTACAACGTGCTCAATGCCGGCAGTGTGACTCTTGACCAGAACCTGGCAAATGCGACGGTTCGACAGGCGCTGCAGCAACCCATTGGGGTATTTCTCTGTCCGTCCGATCCGGGACCCAATTTGAATGATTACGTTTCCGGATCGAACAATTATAATTTTACCGTGACGGATGGATCGGCGACTTACCAGATTGCCCGCTCAGATTATGTGATGGTGGCAAATGCCTGGGACAGTACAACGCCTGCCGTGTATCAGCTTGGACCTCCTGATGCATATGGACCTGCGCATGGGATTGGTTTTGCCAATTCCAGCGTCCGCTTTCGTGATATTCTTGACGGGAGCAGTAATACGATTCTGGTCGGTGAGCGAGCTTATATTTATAAAAGTGCCAACAAGGTCGGCGGGGCGAATGCCATCGGTTTTTCTGCTTCGAATAATACACAAAGCAGCAGCTATGCCCGTAAAGGAAACGGGATGGCAGTGCTTGGTCTGACCTACAACGGCATCAATGCGGTTGCCGGCGCCGAGCATGACGTCCGTGGTTTCAGCAGCAATCATGTGGGGGGAGCGCACTTTGTCTTCTGTGATGGATCAGTGCATTTTCTGAGCGAGAATATCGACTACAAGAAAGGGACCGTTTCCACAGCGACTTATGTGCAGGACATTAACTCGACTTTTCAACGACTGGCAGTACGAGATGACGGTCAGGTTTTGGGAGAGTATTGAGTTTTGCGATACAGAGAGGGGCTCCTGAACGACTTCACTCTATTCATCTTCTCCGGCTCGATGCAATCAGTACAATAACGCATCGCCTGCTTGAGTTGTCTGGTAGACAGAAGACCGTTGATTTCTTCACGCCTGAAAAAGTTTCTGCGTTTTTATGGCGGGAGTCTGTCGCAGCGGAGTGGGTGAGTGCGTAATTGGTGGCGGCAGTATGTCGCAAATCAGCGCAAGAGTGTCGTATTCAGGCGCAACTGGTTCGAGGTGTTAAGCCGTTGATGTCAAAAACTTTAAGTATGATTATTGCAGGGCCGATGGTTTGGGAAGGGTTGCCGAAAAATTGTTGTAAGTGAATTTATAACAGTGGGTTGTGCAAAATGACGTTGAGGTGGATGAAAAACGTTTTTTTTTGCAAAATACCAGGGTCTGGTGAACAGGGGGAATCAACGCTGTGCAGCAGTCATCGCTTGTCACATATAAATCGCGGCAGCGCTATTCCGCTTTGGGGGGAAGTTTTTGAGACTGCCATTTTTTGAACTGGGGTGAAGCTGTAAATTTTTCGATGTTTTCGAGTTCGCTGAGATCCAGGTCTTCGTAGGCGAATCCGAATTTGGTTTTGAGCGTTTCGAGGTGTTTGATCGTATCGTCGAAGTTGCCTTGCATGACCGAAATATTCAGCAGATGCAGATAAGGTTGCAGGAGATCCGGTTCGATTTCAGATGCTTTCCCGGCGTATTTTCCAGCCAGGTTGACGTCCCCCGATTCAATCAGGATGCCGGCCCGCAGGGAGTACAGATAGGGGTCCACCGTTTTCAGTGAAGCGGAGAGACGTTCCAGGCTGTCGATTGCCTGGGGGTATTGTTTTTCCATACTGAAGTAATCGATACTCAGAAGTTCCGCAGCAGGATCCTGGGGATGATATTTACGATAGACGTTTAGCACCTGCTGATATTTTTTGCTGTCTTCTTTGGCGATCGAGTCTTGAGCCAGAAAGAGGAGGACGGTTTTATCGTTTTTATATTGAGCAGGAAGTTGGGAATAGGCCTGGAAGGGATCCGATTTTTCGTCGGTGTTGGTCAGAAAGTCATAGCGTTTTTTCTGGTCCAGAATCCGTGTTTTTTGTTCGGGAGTCAGTTTATCCTGATTGGCGCCGTGGGCTTTATACAGTTCGGGCAGATACAATCGCTGCAGAGACTGGGAAATCAGTTCTCCGGTAGAGAGGCTGTCGATGTCGATGATTTTCAGTTCGCCGGAATCCTGTTTTTCAATAATCAATGCCTGGTAGTTGAGCGTCCAGTCGGGGCGGAGGAAGCGAAAAATGACTTTATATTGATCATCCTCTTTTCGCATGGCGAGGAAGCGATAATCTGCTCCACTGGCGACTTCCGCGAGGATTTCGGAATCGATGCCCTGGTTTTCGGCGGTATACGCCGCTTCAAGCTGCTGGCGGACGGGCAGAATTGCTTCTTTGATGGCGGAATTCTGTTCGTATTCAGCGAGGACCCGATTGATAAAGGTCTTCCAGTCAAACAGGGCCCGGAATTTAGCCGGATCCTGTGCGTTGGCGGTATCCTGGATCTGCTTCCCGAATGCCTGAAGTTCCTGTGGGGTCATCTGTTGCGGCGCAGCTGAGACATAATTCTGTAGAAAGAGCACCAGTGTAGTGACTGTCAGAATGGTCTGAACTGTTCGTGAGACAGGTGATTTGAGGCGATGATCCGTCATTGCTTTACTCGTATTCCTGGGATTCCGGCGGGATAATGTGTGTACTGATGTTTTGATTACGCGAATCAATACGAAAATATCATTTTTGATATCGTCTGATGTAGGCCCTGTAGCTTGACAGTTGTTTTGAAAATTGCATAGTATGTTCGATTCCTGTCAGAAAAGCTGGTATGAGAGATCTCCGTGCGCTTACAGGGTCTAAAATATTTGTTAAGTTACGTATTACGTTTAGTTTAAGTTAAGTCAGGTGTTTTAAGGCGGTCTTTTTCATGGCAGTTCCTAAAAGACGGATGTCAAAATCCAATTCTCGTAAGAGACGCAGTCATAATAGTGTGAAGGCAAGCAAGCCCACCTATTGCCCACAATGTGGCACCGCGTCCCCTTCCCATGCCATTTGCCCTCATTGTGGTTTCTATCAGGGGCGAACCATCGTTGATACTGAGGACTAGTGGTCAATGCGGATTGCACTGGATGCAATGGGGGGAGATTATGCCCCTGAACCGAACATAACAGGAGCCATCGTTGCATTGCAGGCAGATCCTGCACTCAATGTCGTTCTCGTTGGTCCGCAGGACCTTCTTGAAGCTCAGGTGGAAGCTTCGGGTTATAATGGCGATCGTCTGTCGATTGTCCATGCCAGCCAGGTTGTGGGGATGGAGGAAAAACCGACTGACGCCATGCGTCAGAAGCCGGACAGCTCTATCTCTGTCTGCTGGAAGCTGATGGCGGCCCGCGAGGTTGACGCGGTCGTCAGTGCCGGGAACACCGGTGCGGTTGTCGCTTCCGGCCTGAAAACCCGCCTGTTCCTGAAAAGTGTCAAACGCCCCGGGATAGCAGTGACGTTACCCACCAGTGCCGGCCATGCCGTATTGATGGATGTCGGTGCCAATCCCTCGGCTCGACCTTCTCATCTCTATCAGTATGCAGTAATGGGTGAGATTTACGCCCGCGAAGTACTGCGGATCGAGTCTCCCAAGATTGGTCTGATCAACATCGGCAGCGAAGACGTGAAGGGCAACGATCTCTATCGCGACACGTACCGCCTGTTGAATGAAGGGCCTTTGAAAGACAGTTTTATCGGCAATGTTGAAGGCCGCGGGCTGTACCAGGGGGAAGCTGACGTTTTAATCTGTGAGGGTTTCGTTGGCAATGTGGTATTGAAGGTCAGTGAAGGAATGGCTGATTTTCTGATGAAAGAAGCTTCGCGGCAGATCATCAGCAGTCTTGATGTCGAGCGGGATAAGGCCAAGCTGGCTTTTCATGAGATGGGCAAGCGGTTCCGTTACCATGAAACCGGCGGTGCACCATTACTCGGAATCGACGGGATTTGTATTATCTGCCACGGTTCCAGTGATGCCCACTCGATCACAAACGCATTGAAGGGAAGTGCCATGTTCAAGGATCGTGGCATCAATTCGCAGATCGCCGAACATCTGGCGCAGAAGCCTGTTGCCTGAGTCGGCGTCTTTAACTAGCAGCGCAAATCCAAAAATAGAGGGATCGACTCGTGAGCAGAATCGCTTTTTTATTTCCCGGACAGGGTGCTCAGCATGTCGGGATGGGTAAAACGATTGCCGCAAATTATCCGGCAGCCCGAGAGTTGTATGATCGTGCTTCGGAGATTCTGGAATACGATCTGGCCAAGCTCTGTTTTGAGGGTCCCAGCGCAGAGCTGGATTCGACTGTAATCAGCCAGCCTGCTCTGTTTGTGACGAGCCTGGCCGCATTGGAAATGTTGCGTGCAGATTCACCCGATAAAGTTCTGGCCTGTGAGATGGCAGCCGGTTTGAGCCTGGGGGAGTATACTGCCCTGGTGTTCGCGGGAGCCATGAGTTTTGAAGACGGGCTGCGTGTCGTGCAGCGTCGTGGCGAAGCAATGCAGGCTGCCGCCGATGCGAATCCTTCGGGAATGGTCAGCATTTTGCTGCTGGATCGCGAAAAAGTTTCAGAGATCTGTCAGTCTGCTTCGTCTGCCGGCAATATCTGGATTGCCAATTATCTCTGCCCGGGAAACATCGTTCTGTCTGGTGAAAACAGTGCCTGCGAACTGGCAGCGGAACTGGCCGAACAGGAAGGTGGCCGGGCGATTCCCCTGGCGGTAGCCGGAGCGTTTCATACGGAGATAATGAAACCGGCGGACACGCGACTGTCAGAAGCACTGGCAGGAGTGGGGCTGAAGAAGCCGGAAATTCCGGTGATTTCCAATGTTGACGCGGAAATTCACGAAGATCCGGATGAAATTCGCGAATTGCTGGTACGACAGGTGATCAGTCCGGTGCTCTGGGAGGATTCCCTGAGAAAGATGCTGGCAACCGGCTTTGATGAGTTTTATGAAATCGGACCTGGTAAGGTTCTGAAGGGTTTGATGAAACGCGTCGATCGAAAAATTTCCTGTGAAACGGTTAACGATTCCTAGGCAGCAGCAGTTGGTTTTCCAGCAAAACCAGGTGGTGCGTGCAAAAGGACAGTGGTGTCGCGAGGTTCATTTGACTGGAAAATCAGAGCTTGATCTAGTCTATCAAATTGTGCTACAACAACTTACGCGGGAACTCTGAAGAAAATTCTTGAGAACCAAAAATCATGGGTTCTCAGACTGGTAAAGTCAGCCCGATCAAATTATGAGATAACTTTGGTGAAGTAGACAAGACTCATAATTCTTGTCGCAATTTAAGGTTTACATAATTCGGGAAAGTGGATATATCATCGCTACATCTGTAGGCGAATCCATCCAAGTTGGTCTGGTAATGATGTTTCCAGCCTTCCTGAAGTTAAAAAAATCACTAAGACGGTGAAGGAGAAGAAGAGTGTCAATTGAAGAAAAAGTGGTTGGTATCGTTAGCGAGCAATTAGGCCATCCTAAGGAAGATATTACGCTGGACAGCAAATTTATCGACGACCTCAAGGCCGATTCTCTGGACATTGTTGAACTCGTTATGGAATTCGAAGACGAGTTTGATGTGACCATTCCTGATGACGACTATGACAAAATCAAAACTGTCGGCGATGTAGTGGGCTACATCACTGAAAAGGCCAGCTAACCCGGATCTGCTCCAGTCAGCTGAACTGTCCTTTGTTTTGAAACTATCTGGTCCTGTCTTTTCATTGTAGGAAGTGTTCACGAATGCGCAGGAGAGTTGTCGTTACCGGAGTATCTGTTGTAACGGCTCTGGGTTTAGATGTCTCAGAGTTCTGGGACAAGTTATGCGCTGGTAAAAGTGGTATTGGTCCGCTGGAACGCTTTGACTGTTCAGACTACAAAGTTCGTTTTGGTGGTGAGATCAAGGATTTCAACGCCAGCGAATATACGAACATCTCAGCAAAAGATCTGAAGCGTGTCGACCGGTTTGTGCAATTCGGTCTGGTCGGCGCTCATATTGCCTATCGCCAGGCGCAACTCGAAGATTTTGACGGTGATCCCTATCGCAGAGGAGTTCTGGTCGGCAGTGGGATCGGCGGTCTGAATGAAATCGAGAGCCAGCACGATCGGCTGTATAACCAGGGGCCAGCACGTGTTTCTCCCTTCATGATTCCCAAGCTGATGGTCAATGCCGCCAGCGGGAACATTTCGGTGACTTACGAGTTAAAAGGACCGAACAGCGCAGTGGCAACTGCCTGTGCTTCGGCAACGAATGCGATCGGGGATGCCTTCAAGCTGATCCAGCATGATGTTGCGGACATTATGATTACTGGCGGAAGCGAGGCCGCAGTGACTCCGATGGGTCTGTCTGGCTTTGCCCGTATGAATGCCCTCTCCACTCGCAATGATGATCCTCAGTCAGCCAGTCGTCCTTTCGACCGTGATCGGGATGGATTTGTCATGGCTGAAGGGGCCGGCATAATTGTACTCGAAGAGTACGAGCATGCGAAAAAACGGGGAGTTCCGATTCTTGCAGAAGTGATCGGTTATGGTATGTCTGCAGATGGAACTCATATGACGGCTCCTGATCCTGAGGGACGGGGGGCTGCCCGTGCCATGCTGCATGCGATCAAAGACGCCGGTCTCAATCCACAGGATATTGACTATATCAATACGCATGGCACAAGTACTCCTCTGGGAGATGTCGCCGAGACTGCTGCCATCAATACGGTATTCAATTCCCATGTGAAACAGATGCCTGTCTCCAGTACAAAAGGGCATCTGGGGCATCTGCTGGGGGCATCCGGTGGTGTCGAGTTCGTTGTTGGTGTCAAAGCGTTGCAGGAACAGGTGGCACCGCCGACGATCAATCTCGATAATCCAGACGAGCAATGTAATCTCGATTACATTCCCAATGAACCCCGTGAGATGAAGCTGAACAGGGTAATGAAGAACAGTTTCGGGTTTGGCGGGCACAATGCCTGTCTGATTCTGCAGAAGGCGCCTTAAGGCGCCTGACGCTGTCCTTTCCGGGTTATTGGCTCGTGGTCTGCCTGGTTTTCGGGATTACCTGTAAGGGGTTAGAGTTTTCCCGAATAATTCCTGATCTGATTGTTGCTTCAGGGTTGAAAATCGAGGCCTGATTGTCTTAGCTATCCCTTGTTACAGCTGCTTTATCGGGTCTGGGTGGTGTATAAATGTCTGTGTGTTGCCAGTGTTTTGGGTTCAGGCAGCAGGTAGTTCGGTTATCGCGATCCCTCGAATTCTTCTTTTCTGAGCATGGTGAGCTGCGTCTGCAGTTTTTCCGATTGAAGCAGGCAAAGCTCTTGTCTGGGAAGAATATTGTTCTACGATGAAGATACATTCTTCAAGTGCGGCTGGCGTAGTTGATAAGCGGGACTTTCATAAGAGATTCAAATGAATACAGAATCAAAGCGGCGAATTCTGATTACCGGGATGGGGATTCTCAGCCCGATCGGAATCGGAGTGCAAGCATTTCAAGATAGCCTGATGACCGGGAAATCAGGAGTCAAAAAATCCGAACTCTATTCACATCTGGCAGCTCCTGATACCTGCGTTGCGGAAATTTCTGACTTCAATGACTCCACCATCAAAAAAGAATACCTGAAGCAGCAGCGCAGAAGTCTGAAAGTGATGTGCCGTGAAATCCAGATGGGGGTCGCTTCCGCCAATCTGGCTTTGAATGACGCTGCACTGGATCTGGAGAACCTGGACAGCGAACGCTTCGGCATCGAGTTCGGAGCCAACCTGATGTTGAGCCCCCCCACTGTCCTCTTTGGGGCTTGTATGGCTGCGTCGGAAGGCACTGAGTTTCAATTCCAGCGGTGGGGCAATGATGGTCTGGCCAAAATGGAACCGCTATGGTTGCTAAAATATCTGCCCAATATGCCTGCCTGCCACATAGGAATTATTTTTGACGCCCGGGGACCGAGTAACTCGATTACCCACGCGGAAGCATCCGGAAATCTGGTGCTGGGCGAAGCGCAGCGTGTGATTGAACGGGGCTGGGCTGACGTCATGATTGCCGGCGTGACCGGGACCCGCGTGCATGAAGTCAAATCCATTCATGCGAAATTCTGGGATCAGCTGGCAGATTCCCCTGCAGAATTTGAAAAGCGTTCGCGTCCCTTTGACAAAGCCCGCACCGGGCAGGTTCTGGGAGAAGCCGCCTGTTCGCTGTTGCTGGAAGAAAAAACTCACGCTGAGCAGCGGGGCGCAAAGATCTGGGGTGAAGTGCTGGGAACCGGGGCTTCATGCGTTGTGAAACGCGATGGATCAGTGGATACGAAAACCGCGATCTCCAATGCCATTAAGCTGGCATTGAAAAGAGCTGATGTGGAAGTGGGAGATATCGGCCATATCAATGCCCATGGCTTAGGCGAGCAGGAAATCGATGTTCAGGAATATCTTGCCATTCAGGATATTTTTGGGGACAAAGCCAGTGAAATACCTGTGACTGCACTTAAAAGTTACTTTGGTAATTCTGGATCCGCCTGCGGAATCGTGGAAGCGAGTGGATCCCTGGTAGGATTGAAACAGGGTGTGATTCCTGCGACCCTGAATTATGAAAACGTTGATCCGGATTGCCCCTTAAACGTGGTTCGCAACGAGCCTCTGGCTACTGATAACAAGCTGTTTTTGAAGATCAGCACAACCACCTTTGGCCAGGCCAGTGCCTCTGTAATCTGTGGTGTCTGAGTAATCCCGCTTCGCGAAAATAAATAAGCCTCGCAAGGATCAATGCTCCTTGCGAGGCTTTGATTGTTTACAGGTTCTTCAGAACTGGATTGCACCAGGTTTGATCTTCGCGTCTCTCAGTCTATCCAACACGGTATGGATGGACTTGAAGCCGCTGAAGTAAAGCTGGACACGGTCTAAAATTTCTGCATGGCATACTGAGAGCCACGATAAGCGGACAGGCCTTTCATATTGGTATTCAATGAGGCCTGGAAATTCTGGGCAGCAGTTGCGCTGTCACCAGCCAGAAGTGATTTCTGCCCGATGAAGAAATAGGCTTCACAGATTTGAGCTTTCGCGCGTTCCACGTCTTTCTGGTCGATTGAATCGAGCAATTCCGTGTTCGAGATGTTTCCCATCAAGAATAAAAGCAGGTTATCAACGGAGTCGCGCGCATCCGGTTTTTTAGCGATGACAGACTGGAATTTGGCATCTGCGGCAGATTTCTGGTTGGTCTGAAGCATTGCCAGGTAGACCCAGGGATCGAGAACTTTCATCTGTTCGGGTGCCAGTTGTGCAGCCAGCTTAAATTCAGACAAAGCCTCCGCGTAGTCTTTGTTAAAGAAATATGAGAAGCCCAGGTCGGAGTGCAGGGCCGGGTTTTGCGGATCCATCTGAACCGCTTTTTTCTGATCCTGGATCGCTTCAGTGATTTTGCCCTGCAGGAGTCTTGCCTCTCCGCGCATTCCCAGAACAAATGGCTGGTTGGGTTCAATCGACAGCGATTGTGTCAGGTCAGCTTCTGCAGTGTCCGGTTTACCGCCTTCCAGGTAGGCAAAGCCGCGGTTGGTGATCGCGTGATGATATTTCGGGTTGATCTGGATTGCCCGGGAAAAGTCATTGATGGCTTCCTGGAGTTTTCCCTGTTGCTGGTAATACATGGCCCGATTGTTGTAGACGACGGGAGAGTCCGGCTGTTTCTGTATCACCTGGTTGAAGCTGGCGAGAGCCATTTCATTGTTGCCGGCCAGGGCGTAGGCATCAGGCAGGGCGAGCAGCGCTGCGAAGTGATCGGGAGACAGTTTGATGGTTTCCGTGAAGTCCTGTGCTGCCTCCTGTGGCTTGTTTAGGGGCAGATAAATCATGCCACGCTGGTAATGGAAGTTGGCTTTTTCCTCCGGTGTCAGTCCCGGGCGGGCCAGAACCTGGTTGGCGACACCCAGGGCAGTCTCTGCGTGGCTTTTTTTGTTCTCCATTACCGCCAGATTCATCATCCCATACAGGTAGGGCAGGTAATAGTTGGCGTTCTGGTTCTCGCTGAAGCGGATTGCCTCGCGGGCATCACTGACCCCTTCGCGGATGGACTGGACATTGCCCTGCTCGCGTCCTGCTTCAACGCGGGCGCTGGCTCGCAGGTAATAGGCTACGTGATCGTCGGGCTTCTGCTGCAGGACCTGGGACGTGAGTGCGATCGATTTCGCGTAGTCCCCCTGCTGCTGTGCCTGGTCAGCCTGAATCTTCTGCTGGGCATAAGGATCGTTTGTTGTAGCGGGTGGTTGTGCAGATACGGTGAGCGGGATTCCAAGGCAGAGAACCAACAGTGGCAAAATGCGAGGCATTGCAGGGTTGTCCTTCAAAATTTGAGGGTAGAAAAGGGGGCTCTTTCGAGCAGGTTTAACATAACTCAGACAGCTGCAGCGGAACCGATTTCTTGATCAGTCTGTCCGCTAAACTGCGATAAATGAGCTTGGAACGGGCGCCGCTTTCTGGAGAAACAGGGGTCGCCAATTTCAGGGCTCTGCGTATGATAGTATAGAAGTTTCGTGTTTCGATGGAGATCAATCTGCACTCATCGTGAAGAAAGTGCTGAATTCGGTCTTCCCGGGGTTTTCAGGAAGTTTCCGGGTTTATCGCCTCGCTACTGTACGGATTGTCTGTGCGAAGAGCTGTTTTGGCAGTCCGCACCCGGTGAAGTTAAGTCGTTATGAAATAGTTGCCTGCGGTGCTTGACATCTGAACGCGCGAAGATTAATTTCATTTGTTAGTGAAGCATTCATTGTAGTGGTGCTTTATGCGCAATTGTTCTGCGTACTGGTGTTCAGTACGCATTGTGCTTGCAAGGGGTGACATGCCGTTCGGGCTGTTTGTTTCTTTGTGATGAATCGGCATTCGTAAACTCGAATGGAGTCCTCAATTATGTAGGCTGGTTGGAACACGAGCTTTGGCTCACCAATCCGATTGTCGCGTTTGTTGTATTGAAAAATGCCAATCGCGGCTACGCCTGACTTCCGTTTTGCGGTGGTACGGGTAGTCATAAAGTGGGCATGTACCCGCTTTTTTTTGTTAATAGCGGTATCGCAGGGGCATCATTCCCGGCGGTGTATCAATAGATTTGACCAGTTCAGGTCTAGTTTGAGTAGTTTTCGAGTCAGTTGAATATCTCAACTGTCGAATGAAGGAAACACAATTATGGACGGTAAGGAAGTTCTCCGGATTGTTGATGCCATTCAACGCGATAAAAGTATCGATAAAGAGATCGTGTTTGGTGGAATTGAACAGGCCATCCTGTCGGCTGCGCGTCGGCACTTTGGAGATGATCATGAGCTTTCTGTAGACATTGATCGCGATACAGGCGAGCCGACCGTTCTTTGTGATGGCGATAAACTGGGCAAAGACATTCTAGGTGAAATTCTGGGACGTGTGGCGGCACAGACAGCCAAGCAGGTCATGATTCAAAAAATCCGGGAAGCAGAGCGCGACACGGTCTTCGATGAATATATGGAGATGCAGTACCAGTCGGTATCGGGAACCGTTTCCCGTGTTGAAGGTGGCGCGGTACTGATTAACCTGGGCAAAATTGAAGGGATTCTGCCCCGCGGCGAACAGATTCCAGGCGAGTCATTTCGCGTCGGGGATCGGGTGCGTGCGGTTGTTCTGGATGTTCGCAAAGCGGGCAGCCGGGTCAAGGTGATTCTCTCACGAACTCATCCGGATATGGTGCGTCGTTTATTTGAACTGGAAATACCGGAAGTGGCCGACCGGATCATTGATGTCCGTTCTCTGGCGCGGGAAGCCGGTTATCGCTCCAAGGTCGCTGTGTCCTGTATCGACAGCAGTATCGACTGTGTCGGTGCCTGTGTGGGAATGCGGGGGGCCCGAATTAAAAATATTGTGGATGAACTGGCCGGTGAGCGGATTGATATCGTTCGCTGGAACGACTCACTGCAGGTGCTGGTGCCGAATTCACTTCAGCCGGCTGAAGTGGAAGATGTCATTCTATGCCCCATGCTGGGTCGCGTGATTGTGCTGGTTCGAGATGATCAGTTGCCTCTGGCAATTGGTCGAAAGGGACAGAATGTGCGTCTGGCTTCCAAGCTGGTTGGCTGGGATATTGAAGTCATGACACAAACGGAACTGGACGAGCAATTGGATAAAACTGTGGAAGCATTCTCTTCCATTCCTGGCGTGTCAGAAGAACTGGCAGAAAGTCTGGTTTCCCAGGGCTTCTTCAGTTACTACGACCTGTCTGTGATTGAGCCGGATCAGCTGGCTGAACTGGGAGGCCTGACAGCCGCACAGTGCGAGCAGATTGTCGAAGTGGCAGACCGGGAGAGTGAACGCGTTGAAGCAGAAGAAGAAGCAATGCGAATCGCTCAGAAAAATCCGGCAGCTGCGGCTCCTCAGGCCACAGATCAACCTCAGGCGGGAGCAGAAGTGCAACCGGAACCCGATGTTGTAGAGGCAGAAACTGAGGCAGAAACTGAATCAGAAGTTGAATCAGAAGTTGAATCAGAAGTTGAATCAGAAGTTGAATCAGAAGTTGAAATTTCGGCGGTTGCTGAAAATGAAGAGGTTGAAGAAACCGCCGTTGATGTAAATGATACAGAGAGTACTACAGAGGCAGACGAAACGACTGTTCCTGAAGAATCACCGGTTGAAGAACAGGCGGTGAATGTAGAAAATTCTGCGGAAGAGTCTACAGAGAAGCAGGAATAATTCGTTCGATTACGAGTAAGTGTAATGGGGTTGATGCCTCATCAGGCATGTCGTTTCAGTCCGAGAAGATTTGAAAACGTATTGCAGATTTGTTCACGGGAGAAGGGCTGTTGAAGATTCGTATTTTTGCTCTTGCAAAAGAGTTGGGAATGGACAGCAAAGTGCTGATCGATGAATGTAACAAAGCAGGAGTGAAGTTGAAAAACTCCGCTTTGGCCAGCATTACGCCCGACGAACGTGACATCGTTATTGCATATCTGGAACAGAAGGGGAAACCTGCGGAAAGTTCCGAGGAGTCTGCCACGCCGGAAACTCTGACGCCTCAACGGGAACAACCGAAGATGCGTAACATCAAGACGATGACCTCCCGGCCTCAACCTTCCCGGTCTACTTCCCAGAAGGCTTCGAAAGCATCTGATGAAGATTCCTATTCCCAGGAAGGGACATCAGGAGTCGTGGTAGAACAGGAAGAAGCGGAGTCTGCCACTGAAGACGAAACTGAGACCAGTCAGGCTGATGAATCCGTTGAAGAAACGGCAGATGTGACTGAAGGTCGCTCTGCGGCACTCAAGCGTCGATCAGAAGAATCCATTGAGGAAACTGGAAAGTCAGATTCGGATCAGGCTATGACCCGGGATGATTATGTTCCCGCCGGAGGTTCTTCCGGTTCTAATATTCGAGAAATGAAACCGATTGGCTCGACCCGATCAGGCAAGCCTCAGCCGAAGCCGAAGCCGAAGTCTGCTTTACCAAACGTGGCAGCGCCTCCTGCGTATAAGCAGCCGGTGGTCCCCAAACCCAAGAAAAAAGAAGAGAAGGCTCAAAAGCCGGAAGTTCGTTTGACGGCAGATATTCTGGAGCAGAAAAGCCCACTGGCTGCTCATCTGGCTCAGCATACCGAACAGAAGAAAAAGGACAAGGACCGCGATCCTCAGGATGATGATGGGAAAAACCGTCGTGGCAGCCTGAGCCTGGTCGAGGCACGCAAACAGCGCCGCGAGCAACGTAAGGAAGGCCGCCGGGGGTTCTCG
>TARA_R100001132_G_scaffold27179_2_pt1 | contig 15501 bp, 10 predicted proteins | sample TARA_R100001132 | Tara Oceans TARA_R100001132 (sample SAMEA2621247) | marine metagenome | biome: marine biome (ENVO:00000447); feature: mesopelagic zone (ENVO:00000213); material: "saline water (ENVO:00002010), including plankton (ENVO:xxxxxxxx)" | depth 800 m | reverse complement strand
TGGCTGCAGGTCAGACAACACCTGCGCCCTGGGTCAATGTGATTGCCAATGCGCAGCTTGGTACCGTTGTTTCGGAAGGAGGCAGCGCTTACACCTGGGCGGAAAACAGCCATGAATTCCGACTGACCCCGTGGCATAATGATCCTGTCTCCGATATCAGCGGTGAAGCAATTTATATTCGGGATGAAGAGACCGGTCTGTTCTGGTCTCCCTCTCCACAACCGAAGCGGGGACAAAATACATACATTATCAGACATGGGTTCGGCTATAGTATTTTTGATTACACCGAAGACGGTCTGACAACGGAACTGAGTGTCTACGTGGCGACCGATGCGCCGGTCAAATTCTGTAAACTGAAAATCACAAACCGCTCGGGACGTTCGCGGGAACTGTCCGTCTCCGGTTACTGGGAACTGGTCCTGGGCGATTCGCGCAGCAAATCTGCAATGCACATCGTAACGGAAATCGATCCCGCGAGTGATGCCATCCTGGCACGTAACGTTTATAGTCCCGAGTTTGGGAACCGTGTCGCCTTTTTCAATTGCAGTGAAACCAACCGTTCGATTACGGGTGACCGTACTGAGTTTATTGGACGTAATGGCAAATTTGACAATCCGTCCGCCTTGCGACGTAAGCGACTCTCCGGTCGCGTCGGCGCAGGCTATGATCCCTGCGCGGCGATTCAGGTTCCAGTACAGTTAGCAGACGGACAGGAGCGAATTATCAGTTTCACCAGTGGCGCTGCTGGCGGAGTTGCAGAAGCGAAAGCGCTGGCACAACAGTATCGCACGGTTGAAAGTGCGCATCGCGCGATTGAAGGCGTCTGGGATTACTGGAGTCGAACTCTGGGAGTCATTCATCTGGAAACTCCTGATGCTTCGGTTAATTATCTGGCGAATGGCTGGCTCCTCTATCAGACTCTGGCCTGCCGCATGTGGGCTCGCTCCGGATTTTATCAGTCGGGTGGCGCCTTTGGCTTCCGCGATCAACTGCAGGATGCCATGGCTCTGGTCTATGCACAGCCGCAGATTCTACGAGAGCACCTGCTCCGCGCCGCAGCGCATCAGTTTCGCGAAGGAGATGTACAACACTGGTGGCATCCCCCGGTCGGACGAGGTGTTCGAACTCATTTCTCCGATGATTATCTGTGGCTGCCTCTCGCGATCTGCCGTTATGTCGGAATCACCGGAGACACAGGCATCCTCGACGAAAGTGTGCCTTTCCTGACATCACGCCCGCTGCATGATGATGAAGAATCCAATTACGATTTGCCGCAAATCTCAGATGAAGTTGGCACACTCTTTGAACATGGTATTCGCGCCATCGATAACGGACTGCGGTTTGGTGAGCATGGCCTCCCATTGATGGGCTGTGGCGACTGGAATGATGGCATGAACCTTGTTGGCGCAGAAGGACGCGGGGAGAGCGTCTGGCTCGGTTTCTTTCTGTTTCATGTACTCACTCAGTTTGCCGAGCTGGCATTGAGCCAAGGCGATGAAGCACTCTCTGATCGCTACACACTGGAAGCAGGACGACTCCGCGGGAATATCGAAGAGCATGGCTGGGATGGAGAATGGTATCGCCGCGCCTACTTTGATGATGGCACGCCTCTAGGCTCAGCTGCGAATGAAGAATGCCAGATCGATGCCATCGCACAGAGCTGGTCGATTCTCTCTGGTGCTGGCCCGGAAAATCGAACCAGTGTTGCTATGGAAAGCGTGAATCGCCGCCTGGTGCGAAGCGATGACCGACTGATCCAGTTACTCGATCCCCCCTTCGACAAGTCAGACCTCAACCCGGGTTATATTAAAGGTTACGTACCCGGCGTTCGTGAAAATGGTGGTCAATATACTCACAGTGCAATCTGGACAGTCATGGCAACCGCCGCGATGGGAGACAGCAAACGGGCCTGGGAATTGTTCTCACTCATCAATCCTGTTTTGCATGGCTCTACCCCGGAAGAGATTTCAACCTACCGTGTAGAACCGTATGTCGTGGCCGCTGATGTCTATGGGGTCCAGCCACACACTGGTCGCGGGGGATGGACCTGGTATACCGGTTCAGCCGGCTGGATGTACCGACTGATCGTAGAGTCGTTACTGGGATTGAACCTGGATGTAGATAAGTTGAGCCTTAAGCCCTGCCTTCCGGCTGACTGGACTGAATTCAAGATTCATTATCGCTATCGCGAAACGTTCTATCATATCACGATCCGTAACGAAAACTCAGATGCAGCAGTTTGCTGCATGACACTGGATGGCGAGGAGCAATCGGACAATACTATAACTCTCGTCGACGACCTTCAGGATCATAAAGTCGAAATCACCATGAGACCGAAAGAATATTCGAACAATAAGTGAAACTGTGGAAATCTGTTAGAAAACGCTGGTAAATTACTGAAGCCGGGATCAGCTTCCACTAGCACAATTAAACATTCACAACAGATCTAGGTATCACTCTTGTCACATCCACCAGATCGCGGTGCTGCTTGTTGCGAGAGTACTCGACAACCATACGGCGCGACATACTGGTGATCTTATCCCACGGTGACTTCATCCTGAAATCACTGCCCCACCTTGGAAGACCCATTTCAGACGGCGATGAAGCCCTGCGTATCGTTCCGGAAAGGATGTGAATATTCCCAGACGCGAGAACTCGCGCGAATATGACTGGAATATTGTGACAGATCACTCGGTTGATTATACGAGGTCATTTTAGGAATCATCCTCGGATTGAAGATTGAGTGAAATCTCAGAAGTTGCGCTCTGAGATGAAAAATGTATGCGAGGAAGCATCGGCAGTAACATGCCGGACATGCAACGCATTAGACACGCAGGGATACATGCTGTTATAATAAGCAGCATTCCGAGCCCGGAACTGTGTCCCGTTTTACTGTAGCATCTTGAGGGACATTGAGACCGAGTATAATAGATTGAAAATCGCTATGGTTAATTGTGATGCCTTCTTAAAATCTAAAAAACACTTAAACAGCGATTCATCTGGAAAATAAAGGTCTAAAAGCCAGTTTTCAGTACGATAAATGTCCAGGGGAGCGGTTTTTGAATACCCGGCGGAAAACTTCCCCTTACCTTTCATTGGGCTCACCTGAAAAAAATATCGGCTGGCCGGGAACCTTCGACAATCAGGAACATACTCATGACACGTGAACCATTGGTTGACCACGGACAAACCCTCAACAGCCCCGTCGGCAAAGTGATCGGCTTTGTAAATGGCAAAGTTGAATTTGAAGCGTTTGCAGATGTATTGCTGGCTGCCGGTTATCCAGCAACTGCGGTTACTGTGCTTCAGGGCGAAGACGGCATTCATCTCCTGGAACGGATGGATGAAAATCGTTTCTTCTTCTCAGATTCCGAGGACAGCATTATCCAGACCGGCATCGAAGAACTGAAGCGGGGACATTACGCCGTGTCCATTGAAGTCACCGATCGTGAGCATGCCGTGGACATTGCGAATCTGGCAAAGCCACACAGTGGACACGGTTTTGTGTACTTCGGGACCTGGGTCAACGAGCGGCTTTCGAACTGACTGATGAACGTGAAAGCACCGTTCGAGGCTGTATCCACTGTACCGAAAACAAGAGCTCTATTACACCCCCTGGGTATTGATATAAATCTTTGTGACGCGTTCTAACGGGTCTGGTTTACCCAGCGATGGACGACCGCGTTCAAGTCGGGTTCTTCACCTTCGGGGGTTTCGAAGTAATAATGCTCCAGGCGAGAGATGGAGACACCCAGTTCCTGCTTGCCTGTGGGACTTAGTCCATTGGTACGTTCGATATCTTTCAGCAAGCCGAGGACCGTAAACGGCGTAATCTTTTCCGGCACCTGATAACGGGCAGATGTAACAACCGGTGCTTTGCGGGCAATCAATCTGTAAATAATTACGAGCAAAATCAAGACTGCGAAAACAACGGACGCAGGAACCATCCATGACTTTTCCGGAGTTCCGTATTCCTGCTGCAGCATAATATCCGGCTCAACCGAAACCAGGTCAGCATCCTCGAATCGCTGATAGGTAACTTCATGATCTTCCTGTTTCGGCAACCCGAATGAAAATGTTTCCGGGTGTCTGGTGAGATCCGGACGCGCTTCCATGGAAACCAGCCAGAGCCTCTCGGAATTGATGGCATTCCCCGCTTCCGTTTTGTCAAATTGAGAAACCGAGACCCCTTCATTTTCGACAGCGGTCACGTCAAATTCCTTTGGTTTCAAATCAACAATCTGATCCAGGTCAGGAATCAGGCCGACACCGGTCGCGCGCACTTCCAGTTTCAGTTTACCGGCTTTGGCTTCGCGTTCATCGAGGGTCTGTGTAATCTGCAGATTCTTGAAGGGTCGCAGATCTCCCTGTTCCGGTGAGGCATCAATGGGTAAGGCAGCGGAAGTAACAGGCACCACCGCATAGCCGGAAGTATCCATGAAATCCATGTCGAGGGTCAGGGCTGGAATCTTATCGACTTCCGGCCCTTTGGGTTTCAACAGCAGGTATGCATACGGAGTCATCCTCCAGCCATATTCTTCCGTGGCGCGAGAATGCACGTCTTCGCTCTGAAATGTGATCGAGAGAATTTCAAAATGTTCTTCCAGGGACTGTTTGGCAGCCTCTTCAAATTTATCACGGTAATTTTCCAGGGGACGACCATAATTGTAATAGTAATAACCGCCTTGATTCTGGTTTTGCAGATACTTGGAAAAACCGCCCGACTCGCGTTCTATTTCTTTGGTATGCCGCAGATTGACGAACAGGCCGAACGGCGCTGTATGCCCCACGACATCGGAACCATCGATGCGTGTCTCCAGCTTGATTTCGGTCACGAGGTCCTTGTAATAATCATAGACTTTCTTCGCTTCCCGTGCCTGTTCATGATCGCCCACAATCTCGAAACCAGCCTGGAGGTAACGAAACTTGACACCAGGCTCAACCGCACTGAGTCGTACAAACAGCGAGTTGGCGAACTGATCCATGTGACGTTTGCCGATTTCGCCCGGCAGCCCCTCAATGGCTTCCCGGATTAATGGATATTGCGTGGGATCGGAAACCGTCGCATGAGTGATCTTGCCCAGATCCGGCGCACCCAGACTGGCGTAAAACCAGGTCTCGTAGACAGTCGATTCCTGTTTTTCTTCTTCAAGCTGCTCCACCTCAGCCGCATACAGTTCCGCTGCCTTCTGGAATCCCTCCAGTGAAACCTGGCGTCGCTCGGAAAATTCCGTGGTGCGATTCAGTTCCTGTTGGAATTCATTCGCATCATGGTCCAGTGCCGCTTTCGCAAGCTGGACCGACCAGGATTGGGGATATTTACTGATCGCTTTACTGAGAACCTGTTGCGCTGTCGCGTAACCCTGTAAAACTTCGCGCTCGATGTCTTTCTGCTTGCGGTTGGTCTTGGCTGCTTTCTGAGTGGCAGGCAAACGCCAGACTTTGCCGAGATTGGTCCGCATGGTTTGAATCAGCGATGCCAGCGTGTTGGGGTTCAGTCCATCCACGGTTCCGTAGATTTTTTCGATAGCATCCAGTTGATAAACTTCTGCAGAGCTGTGAACCTGCGTAAATGCCTGGGTAATGAGTTTCTCATCAATGGGTTCGATAGGCAGATCATTGATCCGTTGAATCCAGACCGCGAGTTCTTCCAGGTTGCGAACCTGTTTGGAACGTGTCAGAGGGATTCCCTGGGCACGCTGATTAAAGCCGTAGGAGAACATATAAATGCTGGTCCGCTGCTGTTCAGAATTAGGGTTATGGTTCTTCGTCCAGACCCGCAAAAACTCTTCGGCAAGCGACTTTGCTTCGCGCGGATTCAGAGGAGCCAGCCGTTCAATATAGGGAAACGCTTCCTCCTCTTCTTCCACTTTCAGGTATAGTTTTGCGATGGTTGTCTGGAACTCCAGATGCAGTGAATCATCAATTAATGCCATCCATTTCTCATCGGGAAGCATTTCAAGAACTTTCCCGGTCGCAATGGCCCGAATTTGATTCTGACGCTGCATCTGCTGTTGCATCATCACACCGTCGGTATAGTAGTAGTTCCCGTAATAATCCCGCTGCATCATTCTGGAACGGCTGGTGGAATAATCGTACGTTTGAGAGATTTGTGCTTCCCGTAACCAGTTGGACGCCATCATTTGTAATGTTGACTGCCACGCGCGGGCCTGTTCGGGCGCTGCTTTCAGTAAGGCATCGACGGCTGTTTTCTGTAATTCGAGGCTATTTAATCTAAAATGACTGTTCGTGCTTTGCGTCTGGATCCCCAGCGCGACCGCTGCCCCAATGCTCGAAAGAATTTCTTTGCCCCGTTCAGGACGTTTGCTGAAGCTTTCGCTCAGCCAGGCTTGTCCTAATTCCTCTTTGATGCGCGGCGTCAGTTCCACCGCACGCTTTAATGCTTCTTCTTTTTCAGAGGCACTGATCTCACCGACCGCGAGAACAGCCTGCAGCGCTGTCCATGCTTTTTCCAGGTGCTCACTCTTTTTTTCGTATTGCGGGAGCGCAAGATAGTACCGCGATAATAAATTCAGTGCTTCGCGATCATCCTGTTTGATGGCTTCCTCGAGCGCGGGCAAAAACTCTGCCAGGTACTGAGCCTGACCGGAATCTGCCAGCAGCCTGGCGATCTGGCGTTGCGTCAGGAGAGGCTTTCCTGCAGCAGCCTCCGACTTTGCTGCCTGTGTTTCCGGTTGTATTTCCCGAAACCGTTTGAGGTACTCTTCGATTGAAAAACCGTTCGCGATCGAGATGCGGAACACGCCAGCCAACTGACCGAATAAGGTGTTTTTCTGCTTCAACTGGGCAGCGAGTTGCGGATTCTGTTGCAGCAGAATCTGCATCTGGGTGGTACTGATGGAGCTTTGAGGCAGATTCTTTGCCTGAATCTTTTCAGTCGAATCAGCGGGTAACAGGGCAGCCAGTTCGAAAAAGTCATCAACGGTGATCACATTCTTTTCTGCATACTGGGGAAAGCGGGTCCCTGGTTGCTGAACAGGATTCTGCAAAGACGACAGCAGCTGCAGATAAAGGGCCTCATATTCAGCCTGGGGAAGTGTGTTGAAAAATGATTTCACTTCGCCCCAGTTCCCGAGGGTGACATATTGCTGCAGGTTCTGGAGCTGCTTCTCAAACTGTTTCAACTCGGCATCCAGTTTCTGCTCACGTGCTTTCTTATCCGCTGCAACCTGCTGTTCATCTGTAAGTGGTCGCTGTGCCTCCAGGGGCTGGTCTTCCGTCTTCGCTTTCTCTGATTTGGATTCGTCTTCTTCCGGCGTTGCCCAGGCTTGGATGATGGCCGAAGAGCGTCGATCAAACTTCAGCTTTTTAATCGCTGCCAGTCGTTTCTGTTCATGCGCTTTTTCCTGGGCATCGTCGGTTGAGGTCGATGCTGCGTCAGTCGTTGTCATAGAACTGCTGGCACTGCTGGCGGCTACCTGAGCCTTGACAGGTGTGGCATAAGCGGCTGCAGCCGCAGCGAAGACTTTTGAAGTCTGTCCCGACGAAGTCACCGCTCGGCCCTGGGCAGAACAGATATCAGCATTTAAGGCCAGAATGAACGTTGCGAATGTGATCGAAAGAGCGAGATGAAGTCGCTGCATCGGTAGTCACCTTTATCAATACAGAATCAAATTGACAGAATCGTAATCAGAAACAGAGCGGTATCAAAATCGTCCGGCGGCTGTTATGAGCCACTTTTATCGGGCGGCGGACCGGAGCTGGCTCCCCGATTGTCCTTGGGCTTCTTCTTTCCGGCCCCTTTTTTCTTACCTTTGTTTTTGCCCTGTTTGTTACAAACGCCGTTACAGCAGCCTTTGCATTGACATTGTTTCGGGATCGGCATTCCCTGCAGATCGGTGAGATCGAGGTTGGCCAGTCGAATCACGGCTTCCAGATTTTCCTGCTGCTCCATTAATTCCGTCTTGCTGCCTGTCAATGCGGCGTTTTCTGCCAGCAGTCGGTAGTTCTGTCGCGCGGATTCGATGATCGGTTCCCAGCCCTCTTTTCCCACTCCCTCAAGCCGCAGAGCCCAGGTCACATAATATTCGGCATTGGCCATCGCAGAACGCGTTTCTTTCACCAGTTCCGCATCTGGCTGAGGTTCCTTCTGCAGTTCGTCTAAGAGCGCCTGCAGATCGAGATAGGCATCGGGCAATTGCCCATTCAGCATCATCGCCTTATCGCGTTCCAGCCGCAGCTTTTGTGCTTCTTTCACCCGGTCAGCCGGAACCAGCGGCAATGCTTCATTATAAAGTCGGACCGCCTGATCCCAGTTTTCCAGCTTGACGGCAGTTTGCGCCGCCTTAATTCTCTGGTCCACTTCATCAAGCTTAAGCTGTGCCTGACCTGGTCCATAATGATAGGCCCCCACGAAACACGGGACCAGTCCCCAGCAAAGCAGCATCATGATTCTCATTGGACTTTCCTTCCTGCAATCAGTTCCTATTGCACAATAGACAAATCAGGTTTCCTGTTTCCGTTGTCCCGACAGTTATGAAGCCGCGGGATGCAGTTCTCTGGATTTTCGGGAAGGGTCTGACTTCAGCCTGGACCGCTCCCTGTTTCTTCGGCTTGTTAATACACCTGGTTTCCAGCCTGTCCCCCAATAATGGAGTAACCAGGGCAACAATGCATAAATCAATGCAGACAAGCCGCAGGCAGCCAGTGCATACTCGCGACGGGTCAGTTTTTCAAAGGGATTTTCTTCTCCCCCCACTGCCAGATGATCAATCAGATCAGTGCTGAGGTGTTTCTCATTTCCATTGTGATACGTGCCATTCAAGCGAATTGCCACCTGTCTCAGTGTCGAGACATCCTGTCGGGAATGATGTCCATTAATAAACGACCCTTTCACTGTATCTCCTACGCCGATCACAACAGCATTCGCAACCGAGGCCGGCATTTTCGGCATCCCCGCGCCGGGCACGGTATCGCCATCGCTGATCAACAGCAATGTTGTACTACGCGGGTTCCAGTGTCTTGATAATTCCGCTGCTTCCTGTAAACCGGAAAACAGGTCCGTCTCTCCCGAAACAAATGCATGATGCATCGGCAGGTCATTAAATATATTGCGAATGACTTCCATATCTTTTGTCTCTTCGACCACCCGTTTCGCTGAGTTATAGACGGCAATGACACTCGTACGATAACGATGCATATTGGCCCGTGAGAAGAATGAATCCATCACTACGGCAGCGCGTTTCATGCGCGTCTGGTCTTTCTTCTGGCCCGCATCTTCCAGCCGCATACTGGGAGAGACATCAAGGACGATCAGCAAATGTTTCATTTCGCTCTCATCGATGGTTTCTGCGACGTGAATTTTGGGAGTCAGCAGCATTAATGTGATCAAACCCCAGCAAAGCGCCGTCAGCGACAGTACCCGTAAGACTGGTGCGAATCTGGCCCAGCTGGCTGGCTGCGCTGCAGGACCGAAAACCAGAGGCGCAATCCGTCTGATCCGCCGGGCATGGAGCTGTTCTGCTCCAATGGCAATCACAAATACAACCAGTGCCGCCAGCTCTGCTACCAAGGTGTGTACCTCAATCCAAATAAGGTTAGCGTGCTGCTGCCAAGCAGAATCAGTCCTGCCAGGCTGTAAGGATAAAAATGATCCATCGATTCCGCAGCCGTCCGTTCCATCCGTGTTTCCTGCATCTTATCTATATGCTGAAAGACCGTTTCGAGGGCTGCCGGGTTTTCCGGTTCAAACACTTCGCCTCCCGTCAACCCTGTAATATTCACGACAGAGCCTGGAACCTCGCTGGACGCAATATGAATTGCGTAGACGACAATCCCGTCGTCTTTCAGTTTAGCGGCGATTTCCAGATCCTGACCGTTCCCCAGATCAAAGCTGTAACCATCTGACACCAGGACAATCATACGGTCCCCTTCTTCACGCGAGATCAGGACTTCACGACAGGCCCGCAGGGCTTTTCCGATGGATGTGCCTCCCAGCCAGTAAGGATGCCCGGGGCTGAGGGGATCCATAAAGGGGGGCGCACATTTGATTGCAGAGACATCCGTAGTCAAAGGCACCCAATGCAGCACTTCGTTACCAAAAAACGTCAGGCCGAACGCATCGCCTTCTCGATAATCGAGAAACTTATTAATCGCAGCCATCGAGGCATCGTAGCGTGTTCCTTCTCCGAATGAGGCAGTCATGCTGCCTGAAACATCGACGCACAGTTCGATATTGGTCAGTACCCGCTTGGACTGAGGGGCACTCAGCTGCTGTGGCCCCGCCAGTATCAGGATCACCACTCCCAGAATGAGCGCCGGTAATGACTGCGCAAGATTAACCAGGGTGCCGAGCGACCTTCCTCGCGGTTGAATTCCATGGTCAAAAGGCATGACGACACGACCACCTTCGCGGCGCCAGACCCAGATCAGGAGCCACACCGGCAACGCTAAAAACACGAGCACCCAGGGGTGAGTGAAACTCATGATGCTTGAGAACCTGTTAAAGTTAATGTGATTTTCGATTTCAAACGACTGTCCTCTCACCAGATTTCAATAAAATACGTTCAACTGTTTTACGCTGCACCGGTTCGACTGTCAGGGAGCCAGTGAAGCCAGCTCCTCGTCCAGAGCTTCTGCTGGAAGATGTTGATAGGGCTTCAGAATTTTTGCGATCTGAGTGGCATCCACTTCCTGATCTGCATGCGGACGATGCAACAGAATTTCCAGCTGTTGCAGTAAAGGCCCGGCTTCTGCATGTTGTCTCAAAATTTGTGTCACCTGGGAGATATCGGTCCGCTCCAGGTGTAACCGTTTTCGCCAGTAAGCTACCAGCATCATCTCCAGTTCTGCCATCTGAGTTTTGCTCAGTTTTCCGGAAATGGCTTTTTCCACCATCGGCTGCAGACGGTCTGACAGGGAAGCGGGCGGCTGTTCGTTTTCTGCATCCTTCGTTACCCTCTTTCGCCTGGCGAACAGGATGATGAGGATTCCCAGCATCCAGGCAATGAAGATCAATGTTAACCAGAACCGATATCCGCCGATCCGGGGAATCGGGACGGCGGCAGGGCTGTTCGGTTCCACTCGATCTGCGGCGAGGATTGATTCTACCTGTACGGGAATCGCAGGAACTTCGCCGAGAGAACTGTGATCTTTACGTTCCAGAAAGTGAACCAGGTTATATTCACCCTGCTGCAAGCCATAGTATTCCAGTTCATATCGGAACATGTCCGGACCATGCGGATGCGTACTGATGATTCGTAAAATAATCGGATCGTCGTCTGTGATGTTTTTTACCTGCAATTCGGAGCCAGGCAGAACTACCTGCTCAATCCGCGCTGCCATTCCGACAGAAGTTGTCGACTGGTTCTCAGCCAGGCAGAGCCGGGTTGAACCAAGGCAGAGCGAAAGTACGATGCAGGAAAGTGTAACCACGATCCAGGTCCGGGCGGAACCGGTTTGTTGATGACCACGCATTAGCGGCTCCCCCGAGACAGGATGCCGCGTGAGGAAAAGAACTGACGCAACCGAGGCACAAACGGTTCATCTGTCTCAACCAGCAGATGATCAATCCCACTGCGTTTCAGTTGAAAATCCACCTGTTCCTGGTCGAGGCAACTCTGTCGGCCATGCGTGACAAAATCGCTGCCGGTTTCCGCTTCCTGGGCTCGCATCAGACCCGCGCCGCGCAAGCCGACTTCTGCAGGGTCGCGAAACTGGATGACCACAGTGTCATGGATTTGTGAGAGCTGTTTGAGCGCAGGCACCGCTCGCGGATCATGCAGATCGGAAAGAACGATTATCAGGGCCCGGTTTTTCAGACTCGGACTGAATTCTGCCACCCGCTGCCCCAGTGTGGTCTGTTCGTCATAGCGGTGACGTCGCAAGCGGACCAGCCACTGCATGACCTGGTCTTTGGACAGGCTGGGATGAACCCGAAAATCGGTTTCGCCGACCCCCAGTACTCCCACCGGACTGACTCGTTCCAGGCACGCGAATGCAAGTCCCCCGGTAATGTGTAACGCTAACGCGTATTTACTTTTGGGCGTAGAACTGATCATCATAGAAGCCGAGGTATCGATCAGCAGATAACAGGGGAGCCGTTTGGGAGTTTCGTACTCTTTGATAAAGAGCTTGCCCGTACGGGCAGTCACACGCCAGTCGATGCTTTTGATCGGATCACCTTCCTGGTATGGCCGCGACTGAAAGAATTCCAGACCCGAACCGAGGAAGGGAGAACGGTCGGTTCCGTAGCTCAGACTGTCGGCCAGCCGTTTCACCGCAATATAAAACTGCCGTGCATTCAGCGGATCAATCTGTTCCAGCAAGCCTTCCATGAATCACCTGTTTCAATTCAGAGAGAGTAAAGAGGAAAACCATTTCCATTCAATGGCAGCTAAACCTCCCGGGAAATCAGAGATGGCGTGGCTCCCAGGTCTCGCAGCATATCCTGCAGAACCGCTTTACCGGTCAGACCATCGGCCAGTGCTTCATAATTCAGCCGGATGCGATGGAGGATGACATCTTCTGCGAGCACAAACAGATCTTCCGGAATCACATAATTGCGACCGTTGATCAAGGCACGAGCCCGCGAGGCTTTAATCAGGGCAATCCCCCCGCGAGGACTGCAGCCCAGTTCGATATTCGGATGATTTCGTGTACGGTTAATGACTTCGATTACATGCTCCAGAAATGTATCGCTGACATGAATCTCGTTCACGGCCTGCATGCAGTTCACCAGGTCTTCGGACGAGCCGACCGGCTTGTGTTTCATCACGTCAAATTCAGTATTCACCACCGCACCCCGGTCTTCCTTGCGAATCCCCAGTGCCATATTGCGTTTCAAAACTTCGCGTTCTTCAGAAGGATCGGGGTAATCCAGGCGGTGACACAGCATGAAGCGGTCGAGCTGCGCTTCCGGGAGCTCGAATGTACCGGCCTGCTCTACCGGGTTTTGTGTGGCGATCACCAGGAATGGTGCAGGCAGGGACATTGTTTCGTTGCCAATGGTAACTTTTCGCTCCTGCATCGCTTCCAGCAGAGCCCCCTGCACTTTGGGTGCTGCCCGGTTGATTTCGTCTGCCAGCAACAGGTTGGTAAATACCGGACCGGTTCGGGTGACGAACTCATTGGTTTTCTGATCCAGAATTTGTGATCCCAGAATATCAGAAGGCAGCAGATCAATCGTGAACTGAATCCGGGAAAAGTCGAGGTCAATGGATTTGGACAAAACCGAGACCAGGAGGGTTTTAGCCAGTCCGGGTACTCCCTGCAGTAGAATATGCCCGCCTGTGAAGAGAGAGATCAGCAATCGTTCGACGACTTCATCCTGGCCGACCACCACGGTCGCCACCTGATTTCGCACATCCTGAATGAATCGGGCGTTTTTGAGAACGTCGTCTGAACTCTCAGTATGACTGGCAGCTGAAATATTCATAAATAAGATCGTTCCAGGCTAAATTGCGAATGTTTTCAGAGAGAAGGCAGATCTCTGGTTAATAGAATCACACACACTGCAGGGCGCGGTTCTACCAGGCCTAAAATGGCGATAGCGATCCAAAACGGTATCACAATTAACCAGAACGTCTCTCATTCTAATATACCCGGTTCAGGGGACCCGGGAGACGCATCAGTAAAACGGGACACAGCATGGACAATAGTCCTGGAAAATAAACAACAGCACACTACCATCATAAAAATGAGGTTCACTGCCTGTCAACTACTTTCGTTTTATTTTGATGACGTCTCTGCAGCAGTGACAGTTCCACAAAACCGATTTTTCGATATGTGCAGCGGAAAGAAAACCAGCTTTCAGCTCCGTTTTTTTATGCGGCGCTGAACCATGACAGGGCATCGCTGTTTTTATTAGCGGGGCTGCTGCTGTTTCCGGTGTCTTCCCCTACAATTCCCACTGGAAGCGGATGCCGGCTACCAGCGCGTCGGGATAGATGCCCGAGGGAGTGGTAAAGTACTGGAGGTCGGGCTGGATGATCAGGTTGTCATTCACTTTTGCTTTGTAGAAGACTTCGATCATCACTTCCTGATCGGTGCCCCCCTGATCGAGGTCGACCCAGCCTGCGCCGGCGCCGGTGATGTCTGCATCGCGATTTCGGAACAGGCCTGTGTAAGTAATGCCCGCCAGCGCATCGTGAGGGATTTGCGGGAAGGGAGAATTGTCGCTGCTGTAAGTGGGAAAGTGCTGGACGAAGGCGGATAAGCCTTGCGGACTGTCTTCATCACTGCCCGCTTCGCGAAACAGCATTTGCTCGTACTGGAAGTAATAGCCGTATGCACTGGGGATGACACCCGCTGGCACCGATCCCTGTGTTTCATAGGTCGCGCCCGCAGTCAAGATGCCGGGAAGTTGACTGAAAGGGGCTGCGAAACGATATTCAAATTCACCGATGAAGAGTATGGAACCATTATTTGATAAGATGCCGACTTCATTGCTGCGGTAAGCATCCCAGAGTCCCGCCCTGACGCTGACGTCGCTGGAGAGATCGGTCATAAGCACCACGGCCGAACTGGGTGCCGGGAATGAAGGCAGACCAGCAGAAGGGGATAAGCCAAACGCAGAATTGATAAAGTCGCTGGCGGTATCTACGGTGAGGAATAAGCTACTCAGATCCTGTCTGCCGACGCGCATGGTAATTCCGCTTTCGTACAGATCCACTTCCCACCAGAGTTCACTGAGCTGGGTAATGTTATTGAGCGAATCAATATTACTGATGAGCTGCGTGGCACCGACGTACTGCTCAAGGCTCCGGCCATGTGTATTTTGAAAAAGCATATTAACTCGACCCGGAAGGGGAGCATTGAGTTTCTCAAGATCAAACGAGAGGGAAAGGTCGAGCAGTCCTTCGTAGTGCGTCGAGCCTCTGGTGGTGATTCCGCCATGCGCGTTGGTGAAGACTTCACCATAGTAGACCGGTTGAAACGTGATCCCGTTATCCGGATGGAGCCAGGAGGAGAGCAGCCGCTGATCGGGTTCGGCTGCGAAAATGTGATCGGGAACACAGCTGAGAGTACTGGTGGTTTCTTCGACCGCGCATTCCTGACCGGCTGACGGGTATGCAGGGAGCATTACCAGCAGAAACAGGAATGAAAGGAAGACCTTAAGCCGCACAGTCACGCTCTCCGTTCGCGCAACGCGTTTGATGTCGGAATAAAATTACAGAATTCTGTACTCTTATCTTCGGCACAATTGAGGGCAGATGGCCAGTCTGGCGGATTGGTCAAACTGGGGCGAGATTAACGGCGTCTTAGGGCAGTCCTTCTGCGCGTGTGACCGGGTGGAATGTCGCAAGGCGGGTCGCCACATGGGGCGACCCCTACGTCTTGAGATGCTTACGCAGGAATTCTTCCACGAACTGCAGGCGCTCGGCGTCGAAGAATTCCGGGCCGCCGTGTGCGCCGCCGTGGATGACTTTGAAGGTGACGTCGCGCTGGTGCTGTTCGTATTTGCCCTGGAGTTCATGCGACTGATTGATGGGGACTTGCGGATCCTGATCGCCGTGAATGATCAACAGCGGCGGATCCTGT
>TARA_R100001132_G_C3275431_1_pt1 | contig 15646 bp, 13 predicted proteins | sample TARA_R100001132 | Tara Oceans TARA_R100001132 (sample SAMEA2621247) | marine metagenome | biome: marine biome (ENVO:00000447); feature: mesopelagic zone (ENVO:00000213); material: "saline water (ENVO:00002010), including plankton (ENVO:xxxxxxxx)" | depth 800 m | reverse complement strand
TGGGAAGTGCCTGGAACGCGGGTGCGACCAGCGCAGTTCCCCCGCTCCCGCCAATCGCGATCACACCTGCCACCTGGTTATCATGGATTTGAGCGGGCAACCAGACACGCAGCGCCGCTGCCATCTCTGTCACCGCCTGCCCGCGATCAGTTTGTTTCTGCACGACGTCGGGACCGTCGGGATGAGAGGCTGCAACTGTCTCTGCTGTTTTGTCGGTTTGCTCCGCAGAGCCACGGGTGCTCAAGTCGACCAGCACGACATCGTGACCCGTGTTGCGAATGGCGTCCGCTACAAAGCAGAGTTCGTCGGCTTTGGTGTCCATCGTGGCGAGCGCGTAAATAATTTTCCGCATACGGGTTCCTTCCTGTGACAGTTCTCTCTCTCAGCCGGTTTTTCGCTCAACTGATAGTTCATAGTGGGGAGGCGGGTCTGAATTTGTCAAGCCACGCCTGAATTTGCTGAATCAGAGCGAGCAGGTCCGGCTGTAGTGTCTGTGATCTTCATTCAGGCTCGGGATTTGAGATATTTACTGATATTCTGTGACTGTTTACTACGCGACCTCCTGCTGTGAGGTAGAGTTCCCCATGATTGCATAACCGAAATACTTTGATGCGCTGGTACACATAAGGAAACACAAAGATGATCAGAATGAAATTTCAACCGCTGCTGGCCTGTTGTCTGTTGGGAATCCTGCTGTCGGGCTGTGCACAAAATCAACCGGCAGTCGCCGAAGCTGCGGAGAATAAAACCGACGAAGCCAGTTCCGAAAACCTGGCGGATATCAAACCGCTGGTGAATCGTGTTCTCAGCCAGGAAGAGCAGGCGAAACTGACGCCGGACGACGTTCTGACATTATTGAAAGAGGGCAACCAGCGTTTCGTGGCAGGAACACTGACGGCTCGCGACCATTCCAAACTGGTCCGTGAAGCAGCACTGGGACAGTATCCCAAAGCAGTCATTCTCTCGTGCCTGGATTCGCGCGTTCCCGTAGAAGATGTGTTTGACCGCGGCATCGGCGATATCTTCGTGGCCCGAGTCGCCGGTAACTTTGAAAACACCGATATCCTGGGAAGCATGGAATTTGCCTGTAAAGTCGCCGGTTCGAAGCTGGTGTTCGTGCTGGGCCACGAAAGCTGTGGAGCCGTGAACGGTGCCATTGATGGCGTCGAACTGGGCAACATCACCGCCATGCTGGCGAACATCCAACCGGCCGTCAATCACTTCAAAGATTACAAAGGCGACAAAACGAGTAAGAACCCGGAGTTCGTCAAAATGGTTATCGCACAGAACGTCCTGGGGACTGTCGACCGCATTCGCCAGAAAAGCCCGATCCTCAAAGAGATGGAAAAGCAGGGCGAGATCAAAATCGTAGGCGGCATCTACAATATGCAAACCGGCGAAGTTGATTTGCTGGAGCAGTAACAGGTGTAGCGAGGTTTGTCCCTGTCACATACACTCTCAGGAAATCTGCTACTTGAGTTCCTGGGCCAGGCCGATGAGAATTCCTTCGGGGCCCCGGATGTAGCAGAGCCGATACATGTTTTCGTACTGGACCACTTTGTCGACGAGCTCCGCGCCCCGTTTTATGAGCCGGGCGAGGGTATCGTCGATGTCTTCCACGGTGAACATGACGCGCAGGTAACCGAGTGCGTTTACCGGCGCGCTGCGGTGATCGGCGACGACAGGCGGCGCGAGAAAGCGGGAGAGCTCAAGTCGGCTGTGACCGTCGGGCGTACGCAGCATGGCAATCTCGACGCGCATTTCGTGTAATCCCGTGACGCCATCTGCCCAGTCTCCTTCAATGGGGGCGCGTCCTTCGAGTTCGAGCCCCAGTTCGGTGAAGAATTCAATCGCGGCGTCGAGATCTTCGACCACGATGCCGACGTTGTCCATCCGTTTGACCGTCATGATATCTCCCTGGCAAACAGTTCATTTCGTGATTGGTTATTCGGTCCGTAATATTTTTTCCATCTTCCGCCCTTTTGCCAGTTCGTCGACCAGCTTGTCGAGGTACCTGACCTGTTGTGTTAATGGCTTCTCAATCTCTTCGATCCGATAGCCGCAAATCATCCCTGTAATCAGGTGTGCGTTAGGATTGAGCGTTGCCTGCTGAAAGAATTCTTCAAACGTGGTCTTGTCTCTGATGTGTTTCTGCAAGGCCTTTTCGTTGAAACCCGTCAGCCAGGTGATGACCTGATGCAATTCTTTTTTGGTCCGGTCTTTTTTTTCGACCTTTGTCACATAGTGTGGATACACTTCCGCAAACGTCATTTTCGCCATACGTTCATCGTGTTTGGCTGTGCTTTTCACCTGGCATTACTCCTGTTTAATGGTTGTGTTTTAGCTTTGAATTCGTGCTTGCTGGCTAACGACCGGATTCATCTGAGCGTGGCGAAGATGATTATGAATCAGAAGCTGCCTCGGTCAGAATATGGATTAACACAGTTGTTATTCTCCGGATTCTTCTGCTTGCGCATGAATCGCCAGATGGTAGCGGGTCGCCAGCACTTCGATGTTGCTGGAATCCTGTAAGCAGTTTAGCAGATTCTTTGGGATCGCATCAATTCCGTGCCTCGCTCCGGCCAGTGCACCGACAATTGCACCCAGGGTATCGACATCGCCGCCAAGGCGTACGGCGAGAGTGACTGCTCCGATCCACGAATCCGGGCAAATAAGGATGCTGTATATAGAGGCCAATACCGTTGGGATCACGAATGGCGTTATGATTGGTTTATCGAATTCCGGTATGCGTTGCCCGGCGTGGGCGATGAAATCTAACACACTTGCATCATTGAGATAATCAGGTAACTGCTGGAGCAGTTCAGCCATCTCGGAATTGATGTCACGGCATGCGTCCGCCAGTACCCTGCAGAAGGAGTGGGGATTAATATCGCTGGCTGACGACATTTGATTTGCCGCCATTGCGATTGCGACACCCCCGGCAACGCTTCGCGAATCCTGATGTGTGATGCGCGAGATGTCAGCAACCAGCGGAATCAGAGACTCTTTATTTTTAAACCAAAGACCCAGTGCGGCGGTTCGCATTGCGGTCCCATTTCCGGCCTGACCAACTGGCGCACCCATGTTGCGATGGTCATCGGTGGTAAGGTACCGCTCAGCTGCCTGGGTACAGGCACCGCCGGGGCCGATGACAGAATGATGTCGCCATAACTCAGCGATCTGCCGGGCAATATCAGCAACAATGATGTCGTCTTGTTCGACGATCGACTTGATTGTGGCAAGAGTCAGTTGTGTGTCATCAGTGTATTGGCCATTCGGATAGCCATGATACTCATGGAAGGCTGCCGCCAAAGAGTCAGCAGATGGAATCGAGTCGGCCCACAGTCCCTCGAACGGCGCCCCCATCGCGTCGCCAACGGCACCACCAAGAAGCGTTCCGAGTACGACAGATTTAGTTGGAATGTTCATCGGCATGACTGAGGTAAATAACTAAGGAACAGGCTGAATCTTTTTCTGTCTCAATCTACCAGTGTATCAGTAGATAATCAATTGGCACTCTTTAATTCAGTTTGCGCGTTTTGGGTCATCATGAACAACCGGGCTGCGAATTATAAGGTTACTCAATTGATTCTTGCATTTTCATTGTGAAAGCAATCAATGTGGGAGGCAGTCCCCTGGGGCGAATTATTAGAAAAAAAATTCCTCGCAGGAATTTTACTCTCTGCAGCGAAAAGCAACTGCTTTCTTAGTGCCATGTTTTAATAAAGAATGTTACAATATCGCCAAGATGGGTACTTGTAAATTATTGAATTCCAGCACCCAGACTAAAACCGTCCGCAACACGACCAGACATCAAGGGGTACATCATGCTCACATCGGATTCACTTTCTCGTCGTCATTTTATGCTGTTAGCGGCTGCCGCTGCTGCATCTTCTCCGTTTGTTGCCCAGGGAGCAGCGAGTCAGGAAGGCTATCTCAAGGGGCGTCTGTATAAGACCCTGAAGATCGGGATGGTCAAAGCCGGGAAGACACTGGAAGAAAAATTCGCGCTCGCGAAGCAAGCCGGTTTTGACGGCATCGAATTGAATACTCCGGGGATCGACGTTGACGAAGTGCGTGCTGCCATCAAAGCGACGGGACTGCCCGTTGACGGATCAGTCAATTCCAGCCACTGGAATGTGCGTCACACCGATCCCGATCCCGCAGTGCGTGCGAAAGCCCTGGAGAGTCTGAAAGAAGCGTTGCGTCAGACGCATGCGGTCGGCGGGAACACGGTTCTGCTGGTGGTGGGCAAGGGGAGCGACGGCCCCGAAGAAGAGATCTGGAAACGATCGATTGAGAATATCTCAAAGGCGATCCCACTGGCAGCTGAGCTGGGCGTGCCCATCGCGGTTGAAAATGTATGGAACCAGTTCTGCTACGACCACGAAGGCGATCACAATCAGACCGCGGACAAGTTTGTGAAGTACATCGACGAATTCAATTCCCCCTGGGTCGGCATGCAGTTTGATATTGGCAACCACTGGAAGTACGGCAGCATGGGCGACTGGATTCGTCAGCTCAACAAACGGATCATCAAACTGGACCTGAAAGGCTTCTCACGCGAAATGAGCAAGTTCACCAAGATCGGCGAAGGCGATCTGGACTGGGCCGACGTCCGCAAGGCACTGGCCGAAATCAAGTACGCCGGCTGGGCCGCAGCCGAAGTCGCCGGCGGCGATCTGGAACGCCTGAAAGAAGTCTCCGCCAACATGGACCGCGTATTTGGTTTGACGACGCAATCTTAATAGACGTGATACAGACGCTTTGTGGTGCAGGATACACTGTGCCGCAAAGCGCTAAATTTTACTTCGGTCTTTTATTCAGACGTGCGAGTGGGAGACTCTGCATTGCCGCTAGAGTTATTCTAGCTTCTGCGTGTTAGAGTTAGTACCAGTTGCGTTCGGGATTGTCGACCGGACGAGCACAATGTGAAAATTCACCGGGCGCGGTGTATCACCTGGCGAAGCTATGATCTAGTGTAATGCCTTGTTGGGTCTCTTTTGACGCTTTCTGATTTCGCTTGCGAGTAGCCACAGCCTTCTTTGCAGCCGCACTACGCTTGCGTGTGAGCGCAGCCTTTTGGCCGGCATTATTCATTCGAAATCAAATCAAGGTCCAGTATCTTGTGACAGTTCGGACAGAGGATTACGAGGTTGCCGATATCGTTGTTCGCGCGCTGACCATCAATGTGCGCAACTTCAAGTACATCAGGGATACCGAAACCGCAGTGCGCATAGCGGAGCGTATGCCTCGAATGCGAGTTTTCGGTAGTTGATACGCTTGTCATCTCGGATACTTTTATCAAGCCCAACGGTTGAGCTCACTTGAAAAAACTGAATTATTTCAGGATAACTCATTAACGGTCGTGTCAATGTTTGGTTTCAGAAACAGAGGATTTGATAGCTTTTGCTCCAGTATTAACTCAACTGGATAGAGCACCAGTCTTCGGAACCGAGGGGCAGAAAACGCTCCAAAACAAGATAACTAACTAGAATTCACTGAAATATCCAAAGAGTGCCTCTTTCGTATTCCGTCTTCAATCCTGGGTAGCACTCGTTTCTGATTCTTCCGGGATCTCTAACGGCGGACAATTTGAACGATGTCGAAGCCAGTTGATGCTGCGTATTGCAGGTTTTTGTGAAATGACCCATCTTTCAAGTTTAAACTTACCTGGAAAGTCAAGAAGCATGATTCCAATGATGACCGTCAGGAGCCCTTGACCAGGTAGAGCGAGTAATACTATTCCGACTACCACAAAGATGAAGCCGAGGAGATTTTTACCTATTAGTAGAATCCCTCGAATGACAGGATGTTGCGAAGCCCATGGCAAAGTCTTTCGTCCTGTACGATTGAAATAGTCAACTGGAATTCGGACGACCAATATTGGAATTATGATAAGTGTTCCAATGAACGTGAGTAGCGAAGCTACGGCCAACCATCGCAACAATTCGGGAGACGGATGCATTCTTTCCTCTAGTCTGTAGAACGCGCACCATAATACGTGTAATCAACTATCAGCTTGAGCCTACTATACCATAAATGAAGATTAACGCATCCTTATAAATAATGTTCGTTTTATCGAACTGCGTTAGAATGATTCGACACTCAGTCCGGGTTAGTTTGGATGAATCCGAATTTCTCATACTCGAAATCATAATCCCCGTTTTCTGTTAAAGCTACCCTATTACTGATGGCGCTTCGCGTGACTGTGAGGCGAAGAATGAAATCAACCTGACATCAACCCCCCTCACTCAAACACCAACCCCAGTGTATCGATCATCGCACTGTGGCAGCCGTGGATGCCGATCGCTTTTTGCCGGCTCCGTCTACCGTTAGTGCCTCTTTTTCGGAGGCGTGCCGATCCGTTCGCTGGGGGGGATCTGGGGATGTGGTTATCACGTCGTCTCTGAAGATACCTTTGATCTCAAACGCCGAGAGACGAAAAAAACAGACGTTCGTAGCGATTACAAATCGCGACGAACGTCCGTTGCTGCAGTCGTGAGTGCTTCGTGTTTATTTTGAGTCACTCTGTTCCAGTGTCTGGGAAATGCTTTTGGCGACTTGAGATCCCAGCAGCTCATATCCCTGTTCGTTGAAGTGCACATCTTTGGGGTTTTGTGCCTCTGCCTGATGTGGGGTGATAAAAGTAAATAAATCGTCGATGGCGACTCCCTGTTTTTTCATCACACGTTCGGCGATTTGATTCCGTTCTTCGATGGCGGTTTTGATGCTGGGACCCTCTTTCCAATCGCTGGGAACCGGTGTGGTGCTGGCCCAGATCAATTTCGCTCCCGTTTTCTGCAAACGTTTGACAAGGGTTTCCAGACGCGCAGCATAATCGGCCGTTGGGGTGCGGCGGTCGTGAATACCGAAATTGAAATGGATTACATCCCAGTTTCCGTCGCCCAGCCAGACATCGAGTTGCTTCAGCGCTGTGGCCGTCGGTCCGCAATTGGCAGGAGCACGATGCACGTTCGCTTTGCCTGCCAGCGCATTTCGCGTTGCCAAGGTATAACCCCGAGAAACGGAATCGCCGATGAGGAGCACCCTCGGCAGTTTCGGATCATCAGTTACATAATCCCAGGCGGTGATCGTTCCTTGCAGCTTGGCCTTCTGATAATGGGGGAGATAGAACCCGCCCAGGTTTTCTTCCAGCACTGTTTCCCAGGCCTGTTGCTCAGGGGACAACGTGGCTTTCCAGGCAGCGAACTTCTGATTCAGTTCGGCTGCCTGTTTTGCTTTTTTGGCAGCCGCTTCACTGGCATTGGTCGGCTCTGTTTTTTGATCTTCGCCTCGGGACGGCACTGCGACCAACGTGATAAATGCGAAGAGAACGAAACAGGATCGTACATCATATGCGGAACGGAACATGATTTTCTTTCTGATTGCGAGACGCTGATTAAGAAAACGGGACAGGGGCATGCTATCTGGTTTTGGTTTTCGGTTTTGATTTCAATTCCAGATTGATGACGTTATCCCCTTCGGTGACCTTAGCTGTCAGTTTACTGAGTGATTGATCGAATTGTTTGTAAGTAATGATACTCACATCATGGTCATCCACTTTGGCACCGTAGGTATTCCTGTTGAACAACAGCGTGTATTCACCGTTTTCATCAGACATGCCGGTGGAAGCGCGACCCGATGAAGGCTGGAACAGAATTTCCGCTTCGGGTAGGGGTTGACCATCCAGGGTTACGACGCCGGTGACCGGTGCAATTTTCGGCATGTCGTCAGGCTGGTAAGAACAGCCTGCCAGAAACAGCCCGAACAGGCTGACCCATTTCAGCGTGTGTGGTGAGTGAAGCTTGAGCATAGCGCACCTCTTGAGAAATAATTAAAAATTGATGCAGATTTATTGATCGTTCGCGTTTCACTGGCACGAACACCTCAACGCCGGAGCTCAAGTTGAGGCACCCGGTGTGTGGGTAGTGTGAACGCCCAGGAATCAGAATTCTCCAATAATTTCGCCGCCGCCGATCGAAGTTAAGGCATTTAAAACGGAAAATTGATCGACATTTTCACTCAAGAAGCGGACCGACCCGTCTGCCAGTAAGACATGCGCGCCCCCTTCATGCTCACTACCCGCTCCGTTACGGTTCACGCCTGGGAATGAAGGATCGGCATAGATTCGGTTAATGCCGCGACCGGGGATATTAATCCAATACACATAGGTGTAAGCGTTCCAGTAGGGGCCATTCCAGTCTTCAGCTTTTTTCTTGCGTAACGGTGTTTCGACCATGCACATGACGTTACTGGTTCCATCGGTTAAATCTCTGATCCGGGGCGAACCGTTTGGTCCCCACATCCCTTTATTCGGGTCAGAGGTACCTGCCCAGGTGGTCGTCCAGTTCCCATCGTAGCGGTCTGTCACCAGTCCATAGCTGGTGCGCTGGGCGCCATTCCCCTGTGAAAAGGCATAGTTTTCGTCACCTTTTGTCGGTCCGGGATCGGAAGGGCAGAGGAATACCGATACGGGAGAAGTGACTACCGCGAGCTGATCAGTCGTAGGAGTCGTACCCGTACAACCCGAGCCCGCATAGTTTGATTTTCCACTCGGTAAACTGAAATTGTAACTGTTGTATAAGGCTGTCTGTTCGAGGTAAGGCAAGATCATCTGGTATGCCGTATGATTCAGGATTCTGCCTGGTGCAGGCCCGGTAACGGCATCGCAGCTTGCCCCCGGTGCAATGGCCCCTGGTGGAAACAGGCTGTGGGTAGAGTGATAGTTGTGCATCGCCAGGCCAATCTGTTTCAGATTGTTTTTGCAGGTACTGCGTCGCGCCGCTTCCCGCGCCTGCTGTACGGCTGGAAGTAACAGGGCAATCAGGATGGCAATGATGGCGATCACCACCAGCAGCTCGATCAGCGTGAAACCCTTTCTCCTGTGATTCTGTTGTTCAGAGCACATAATCAACTCCTCTTTCTATAAAACGAATGAAACATGGTTACCTTGAATAGGGTGATAAATAGCAAATGAAATAATCTACGGGTCTCTCAATATTGTATTGACGGTTGATCAAAGTCAGGCAGGCATGCGGACATTTCAGCCAACGTGGCATGCCAGGTCTGATAAGACACTACTCTGAGTTACGGATAAAATAAGTTCCTTCAAGCGTGTATTCCCCCGGATTCGCTTCACCCTGGAACCGGTCCGGGATGATCTGAATATCTCCTGACTGATATCCGGATGTGATACCATGAATGTTTTCCTGTGTTCCGGCAAAATAAGTGAATTCTTTGGTAATCGAATTTTTATCGGGCCCCCTTGAATCGATCCGGGCAAGTAACAGATCGGTCGCGTCAGGGGTAAAGGAAATTAATCCCGTGTTATCCGGAAACTTCCATTCAGTGGATGTTTCATCAAAGTACACGACAGAAAAATGTTGAGAGAGTTTCGACGGACCTGAAATATTCGGGATACGATCGAGCAATGATGTAGCAGAATACATCAGATAAGCTTTACCAATGTATTCATCGGCTCCAAACATGTTTTGAACCTCATCTGGAAGGAGAATGATATTCGGTGTAAGCGCCTGTTTATTTTCCTGAATCACGGAGTAGAACTTCCGTGAAAGGCGAGGTTCAGGCAGCCACTGGTCCTTGCCAGCAGCGCAGCGCATTGTATTTCCCTCTGTCAGTTTTACTGTTTCTCCACGAGAATCAGCGAGTACCACCTCACCTTGGAAGACCTGCACGCCGGATGTGCCTGCGTTGTCGATCTCGACACCAAACAGTGTTCCTAAATCACGGATCGGTCCGCCAGGCGTTCTGACGGTGAATCCTTTTCCTTTGGAAGTGGTGACTTTCGCCATCAGGATGCCGGCGGAAAGATTGAGTTCATTTTCCCCTGTGATCGCAAACGTGGCAGGCGCTGTAATCGACGCTTTCACTCCCGTGATAAAAAGCAGTTCCAACTGGCCGCTGTCCAGTTTGTAAATCTTGTCACCTTCCAGGTGGTCGCCGATCCCCAACGGCTCCTGATTGAAAAATCTCACTTCATGGGTATCAGCAACGGTCACACGATAGTCGACAATTTTCGGGACCACCGCCTGGATCTCTACAGGTTTTTCGACAGGCGGATCGGGAATCTGACTGGTAATCCAGACGCAGATTACCACGAGTAATGCGGCCGGTAGCGTCATCATCGCGAACGAGGGCATTCTCGAAGGAGTCTGCGGCCTGCGAATGAGTGTATTCAGACTCTCGCTGTGAACGACTGGCCCTTTATGAATTTGTTCAAGCTGTGAATGGATTGAAATTAACTCAACATAAAAATCCCGGGCAGATTCATCGATGACCAGCGTGCGCTGTAATTGAGACAATTGCTCTTTCGAAAGCTTACCGTCCAGGTGTAATGAGATCATTTTCCCCAACGCATCTCTCCCCAAGGGTGGATTTTCCGGCTGTGAATCGGTCATGTTCCCTCCTCCAGCTGGAGCGACTTGTCCACACAATCAATCAATGCCAGTCGCAGTCGATATAATAGTGACGAAATTCCGTTGTAGGTTCGTCCCCACAGGTCGGCAATTTCTTCCAGCGACTTTTCTTCTTCATAACGCTGCTTTAACAGCTGTTGATGATCGTCGGGCAGTTGCTGGATGCATTGAAAAAGAGAGCCAAGCCGTCTGTCGTACTGACCGTTTTTCGTCAACGTTTTCTCGGAGATCTCTTGTAAGATCTCAACGTTAAATAGCAGAGTTTCTCTCTGTGCATCTCGATGGTAGGCAAGCACTTTGTAGTAAGCGATTTTCGAAGCCCAGGCAGGAAAAGAAGTTCCCGGTGTGAAATCAGCAGCTTTCTCGAGAATACTTTTATTCGTTTCCTGCAAAATATCGTGTGCGTCGTTTTTGTTGCCGGTCAAGGACAATACATAACTGTAAAGTTTTGCCTGGCATTCTATAAGATTCAATACAAACTCTTCTGTAACCATCATTTGTGACGCGATCATCTAGATTGAAAGTCTGTTGGGAAACATGCTTGCCTACATTAATATTCCAAAAAGATTTGTATTTTGTCGAAGTATATGCGAATTATTTTAAAAGTAGCATGAATTGTGAACGCATTCCTGTTCACCATAAGATCTCTCGTTTCATGGGATACAATCCAATTGGCCCTGAAGAAGTGAGAGTAAGCCAGGATACAGGCAAGACAGGACATTTGTAACGTTGTGAGTGGTCACGACATGCATTCCCGAACAGGCGCAATTTTAACCTGCCCTGCGTTCTACCATCACTTAAACACCAGATCCAGAGAAGTGATTATCGCGCCGCGGAGGCCGAGAGCTTTTTCCTCTACTGTCCCCATCATGTTTCCGGAGGGCTTACTGATCCATTCGCTGGTGTCTGCGTCAGTGGGGGCGAGTCGGCCGTCGATACGAACTTCGTCAGTCCACGTAACGCTCTAATCCTGATCGGTGCGCAGGACGGAGACGAAGGCTTTCTGGGGGATATTGACGCTGCCGAACTGCTTCATTTTTGCTTTGCCCTTTTTCTGCTTTTCCAGCAGTTTTTTCTTGCGCGTCACATCGCCGCCGTAGAGTTTTTCGGTCACGTCTTTGCGGAACGGTGCGATGGTCGTGCGGGCAATGACTTCGCCTCCGATGGCACCCTGGATGGGGATCTTGAACTGATGCCGGGGGATTTCTTTGGCCAGTTGTTCGCAGTAGTGCAGCGCCCGCGGGCGGGCTTTCTCTCGATGAACCAGGTAAGACAGCGTGTCGACCGGTTCCTTGTTGACGAGAATATCGACCTTCACGATATCGGTGGTTCGATACTCGATTGGCTCGTAATCGAATGATCCGTAGCCGCGCGTGATCATCTTCAGCTTGCCGTAGAAGTCGAAGAGGACCTCTCCCAGTGGCATCACGCTGGTGACTTCGATTCGACTGGCGGACAGGTAGTTCATCGTCTGGCTTTCCGAGCGATGTTCCCTGCAGAGTTCCATGACCGGGCCGACATACGACTCGGGAGTCAGAATGGAAGCTTTGATGTAGGGCTCGCTGGCCGACTCGATCATCGTGGGATCGGGCCAGTAAGAGGGGTTATCGACTTCGATGGTGGAGCCGTCTCTCAAAGACAGATGGTACTTGACCGACGGGGCGGAGATTACCAGGCCGATGTCAAATTCGCGCTGGATACGCTCTTGAATCACATCCAGGTGCAGCAGTCCGAGAAAGCCACAGCGAAAGCCAAAGCCCAGCGCGGCGGAACTGTCTTTTTCAAACGTGAGGGCCGCATCGTTGATCGCGAGTTTCTCCAGGGCCTTGGTCAACTCCTGGTAATCCCCCGTGTCCATGGGATAGATGGAAGAAAAGACGACCTGCCTGGCTGGCTGGTAGCCGGGGATCGGCTCTGCGGCCTGTCGATTCAGCAGGGTAATCGTATCGCCGATCTCAATGTCCTGCACACTTTTGACTCCCGCGACAACGTAACCGACTTCCCCCGCACTGAGCTGAGGTTTGGGATTGAGTTTCATCTGGTTATAGCCGACTTCATCCACCGTAAAGTCGCGACCGGCGTGCATGAAGTGGATCGTATCGCGGGGCTTGAGCGTTCCTTCCATGATGCGGCACTGCAGAATAACCCCCCGAAACTTGTCATAGATCGCGTCAAATACAAGTGCTTTCAAAGGGGCAGTCGGATCGCCTTCAGGGGGAGGCAGTTTCTCGACGATGCCCTGCAACACGTCTTCAATGCCAATCCCGTTTTTGGCGGAAATCGGGATCGCTTCGAAGGGGTCGAGCCCCAGTTCTTCGTCGATGGCCTCCTGCGCCCGTTCGATGTCGGCGGCGGGAAGATCGATCTTGTTGATTACCGGCAGCAGCGTCAGATTGTGTTCCAGTGCCAGATAGAGGTTCGCGACCGTCTGGGCTTCGACTCCCTGAGAGGCATCAACCACAATCAAGGCGCCCTCACAGGCCATCAGCGAACGCCTGACTTCATGCGAAAAGTCGACGTGGCCCGGCGTATCGATCAGGTTCAACAGATAGTCTTCACCAGCCGGAGTCCGGTAGTTGAGGGTGATCGAATTACTCTTGATGGTAATGCCCCGTTCGCGCTCGATTTCCATCGAGTCGAGCATTTGTTCATGCAGTTCACGGAGCGTCACGCCCCCACAGGTCTGAATGAGCCGATCGGCGAGGGTGGACTTGCCATGGTCAATATGGGCGATGATGCAGAAGTTTCGTATATGTTTCATCGCGTAGTTTTAGCAGAAAGCAGAGGAAAAAAACAACTGAGAAGGCAGTCGATGTGGAGGGGGCGACTGTAACGGCGTCTGACTCCGTGGCTGACCTGGTGAAGGGCATTCTAGCTTGCCTGCGTCCAGGTTAGTTATATTTCTCACATACGTGATCTACCCAGTTCGCAAATCGACATTTTCCATTGGCTTCGAGCGTAATGAATTCAGAACCATTCGTGGGAATACTGGTGCTGAACTGACTTTTGACCCAGTTTTGAAAATTTAAGTTCGGTTCACTTCCTGCAGGTGGTTTCGATAAATCTTCAAAACCGAGTTCGCCATATCCAATGGCAAGCAGTCGCAGGAAATCTTTAAAACTGGGAGCGAGAACTTTGATGCCGTCCCCTTCAGAACCTAAATGCACAACCGGGAAAGTCTGATCGCCGGCATCCCAGATGCAATAGAGTGATCCATCCGCACCAGCGCCGAATTGAACGAGTTGATCATCGACATGCCTGAATCCAAACCAGTAGAACATGGTGTCTCTGTCACCAGCACGCAGCTCAAAGTAACCGCTGATGGGATAACCATTTTGATTGGCCCAGTCGATTAATTGCTCGAGTTCGTTGGGAAATGGGATATTGGGGGGAAAGCTTTGTTTCATTTTTTCACAATTCATCAGCTTTATATCTCATTCTACATTGATGGCAAATTTGAGTCGGCTGTGATGGGATTTCAAAATGAAGACCTGAAATCGTGTGAACCCTCAATTGAAAGCAGCATTCCGATTCGATAGCGGGATCTACATCAAGCAACGTAAATCTTCTGGCGGTATAGTCAAAACGAAATGCAGACAGACGCTCTTCAGTGGCGTGATTATAACTCAGATTGACTCAAATCGACCAGTTCAAATAGAATTCGCTGCAAAGGAGGCAAAGGATGTTTATACGCTCTACGATTATTTTCGCGTTGTCGTTGTCTCTGACGACGATCAGTCTCAGTGCCGAACCGGAAGAGTGTCCTGCGCCACAGAAACTTCCAGAATCGGTTCATGAAGCGAACCACAAGTTGTCGGCCCTGGATCATCTCCGCGTTGCGAGGGAGCAACTGGAAGCAGCGGGACTGGCTGAAGAAGCAATAAAGCTGCAAGAGCTGGCAGAGCAACTTAACCGGCGCATCAGCCGAGAGCGAGCGGAATTAGCACGGCAGATAACAGAGCTGCAACAACAAACCGAACAACTGCGACAGCTGACGGGAAGGCCGGACCAGATTCTCTGCCGCTGTTGCTTTCTGGAACTATCGAGCGAAGCAGCAGCAGAATTTGCAGCGTCAGCAGAGCCGGTGAAACCTGCAAGCGGCCCGCGTAGTCATTCCAATCGCGCTGTCACCGTTTACAGGAATGCAGAAGCAGCCATCGCGCAACTGAAAAAAGCGGGCAGGGTGATTGTGGTGCATGGAAGTCCGCAAATTGTCACCGCTCCCGGTCAACCAGCAACGTCAGTGAGCGGCGGTGAATTTCCGATCCTGATCCCGGCCGGAGTTAATCAAACCTCCGTCGAGTGGAAGCAGTTCGGCGTGATTTGCAAGGTCGTGCCACGTTTGCTCGATACAGGGAGAATCCAACTCGAATTCAGCCCGGAGCTCTCACACCGCGACTTCGCGAACGCGGTCAAAGTGAATGGGCTGACGGTTCCCGGTCTGACGGTACGTCGCGTCAACACACAGGTGGAAATGAACCTCGGGGAAACGCTTGTGGTCAGAACCATTTCGCATACGGGAACCCCAGGTAAGGTGGTGAATGCGAAGTCAGAGACCCCTGCGGAAGAGACCGTAACGCTGTTTATGGTGACCCCGGTTGACATGGATTAACGGGCCGCATTGCTTTGAGCATTGTGTTCTGTGCATTATGTATTGTGCAGCGTAATGGATTGCCGGGGCCTTTCCAAAATGAGCTGTTTCGGAAAACGTATGTTTTTGCGAATTACTATGAAATCACTCGACACTCATTATCAGATAGTCGGCGTGAGTACAAACTTTGTCGTCTGTGAAATCATAATTAGGATTTCACGTTAATTGAGTCGATCACAGGATTCACTGGTAAGCTTTTGAAGCAATCGGTTCAATTTTCTGACGTCAGGATTTTGGTGAGCCGTTGATACAGTCCGGAAATCGGGTTGCCTTCTGAACTGGCGTCGATGGAGCGGGTGCACCAGAGGGCGATGGTGATGTCTTTGGCCGGGTGATAGCCGGCTGTGCCGAAGAGACCGGCGAAGCTGGGGGCCTGGGTGAGCCAGCCTTTGTTGACGACGATACCCTGGGCGTAGTACATGTCTTTCGTCCAGAACTTCATGCCGGGCGTCTGGGGAGCGAGCATGGCCTGGAAGGTTGCCGGTTTCAGACGCTGTCCCTGTCCGACGGCACGAAAGCCGGCGAGGGTGTCGCCGATGGTCGTATATTGAACCGC
>TARA_R100001132_G_C3275439_1_pt1 | contig 15700 bp, 14 predicted proteins | sample TARA_R100001132 | Tara Oceans TARA_R100001132 (sample SAMEA2621247) | marine metagenome | biome: marine biome (ENVO:00000447); feature: mesopelagic zone (ENVO:00000213); material: "saline water (ENVO:00002010), including plankton (ENVO:xxxxxxxx)" | depth 800 m | reverse complement strand
CCGGGCCCGCGTCCGCCGCCCTGGCCGCCTCGTTGAGCAAAACTGTCAGCCTGACTGAAAGCCAGCATTGCCAGAAATGCAAATATCACACCTGTTCGCTTTAGGTATTGCCTCATCACTTACACCTGTTCGATCAGGAAACCAGTGAGCCTTCCGATCGACCTCATGTATGGGATTGCAGGGTGACAGTAAGCCGTCTTTTCCTGATCAATCTCATTTTGGTTAAATTAAAACAACTCGACTTCAGTTGTAGAATTGCCAGCTGAGAATTCCACTCTGTAATCCCTGAACAGTCTCATCGATCACATCAATTTCATTTGCTGTAACATCCGGACTCACGTACCGGCAGTCACAAACAACAGAACCTTCGCTAAAGAACGGAAGGAGACGTATCAGGGGACAGAAAAACAGCGCTAAAGATTGAGGCCCGGTCAATCACAACTTTATCTATCAGATAATGTGGATCGAACTGATATTGCCATTCGACTGAGTCTGTTATTCATGAGAGAGCTTTGGGGCAGGTGAATAAAGAGACCAGCAGTTTCGAAAACTCAGACTGAATCAATCCCAGGTTCAACAGTTTCATAAAATGTGGAACATATGCGGACAGGAACAGCTTACTGAATTCCCAGGAACAATACTTGTTCGCTCTGGTATTCACGATAGGTTTGACCGATCGGGAAGTCAATATATGTCATTTTGTCTCTGCAACATGCAAATTGGATTATCAGGTTCTCCCGGGTTGGTTCTGTCCACCTGAAGAAGCAGCTTCCTCACTGGCTGAGCAATTTGAAATCTTTTTGGAAATTTCATAAATCCAGGGAATAAACCTGCGACAGCCGGACTCTTATCTTTAACAGGGGGGCTTGTTTGAACAGTAAAAACAGCCTGATTACAGGGTTTCCTTCAATATATTCCTGAATTAAACCCGATTTGTGAGATTCTCAGTCTGACAGATCAGATATCTAATCGAGAAATGGAGAACAGAGATGAAATTACTTTCGACACTCTTTACGTTGCTGGGTTTGACATTGTTCGCAGTAGGTTGTGGCGATAAAGCTGCGACAACTCCTGAACCTGCACCAGTTGAAACACCTGTAGAAGATCCAGCAATGCCAGCTGATGAGCCAGCAGCAGATCCTGCTACACCAGCTGAAGAAAAACCAGCTGACCCTAAAGCTGAAGAGCCCAAACCAGAGACTCCAGCTGACCCTAAAACAGCAGATCCTAAGACTCCCTGATTGAGTCGAACAGATCCTCAGCAACAGCTGAAGAAAAACGAAAAAAGCTCTCCCCCTTCCGGGAGGGCTTTTTTTATTGATCGAGTCGGTATAATTTTATACCTGGAGAAATGGGACAGCGGGAAAGTTTACTCGCCTCCGGACTGAATCCGGGCCGCCATCAAAGTATTCTTTAACAGCATGGCAATCGTCATCGGGCCTACACCACCGGGAACCGGGGTAATCGCAGAAGCCACTTCTTTGACGCCCTCAAAATCGACATCACCTACCAGCCTGTCGTCGACCCGATTGATGCCGACATCAATCACGACAGCTCCCGGCTTGACCATATCGGCGGTCACAAACTCAGGTTTGCCAATAGCGGCGATAATAATGTCCGCGGTTTTTACGATTTCGTTGAGGTGCCGGGTCCTGCTGTGACAGATGGTTACGGTCGCATCTGCTCCCGGTCCACGCTGAACCAGCAGCATGGCCATTGGCTTACCTACGATCTCACTGCGTCCCAGAACCACTGCGTGTTTTCCAGCGGTCTCCATTTTGGTGGAGAGGATCATTTGTTGGATTCCATAGGGAGTACAGGGCAGATAGCGGGGACGTCCCTGCACGATCAGTCCCACATTTTCCGGATGAAACGCATCCACATCCTTTAGAGGATTGACCACGTCCAGAATCGCAGTCTCGTTAATATGTTTCGGGAGAGGAAGTTGGACGAGAATGCCGTGCACCCCGGAATCTGCATTCAGTGATTCCACGATTGAAATTAATTCAGCCTCGGTTGTGTCAGCCGACAAGCGCTTCAGAGTGCTCTGTATACCCGCTTTTTCACAGGCCCGCTGTTTATTACGGACATACACGGCACTTGCCGGATCATCACCGACAAGAACAGCCGTCAGATGAGGGACAACGTTCTTTTCTTGCTTGAGCTGACTGACCTGCTCAGCGATCTGCCCGCGAAAAGTGGCGGCAAGCGCTTTACCATCGATGATCTCTGCTGACACGCTGATATTTCCTTGTAAAATAAGGGGGAAACTCTCAATCGGCCCCCAAGATAACTTATCAGCAGGAAATCTAAAACCACCCCAAAAGAATTAATGTCACGTAAAGACAAATCGCGGCATAAATCGCGGCTACATAGTCGTCAGACATGATGCCCCAGCCTCCATGGATTCGGTCAAAATATCGAACCGGCCACGGCTTCCAGATGTCAAACAGACGGAACCAGAGAAAGCCGATCAAAGAGATCCACCAGAACCGTAAATTGAGTTCATGGTGGAAAGCAGGTAATAATACGACTGTGAAAGCACCGATTTCATCGAAGACGATACATCCCGGATCATCTAATCCCAGAATTTTAGCCCCCCGATCACAGAAATAAACTCCCAGCAGGAAGATGATCACCGAAAGAAACAAATACACAGGCCAGGCTGGATCAAACCATAACAGACCAGCAACCAGGGGGGGCCCCAGCAGGCTGCCAAATGTTCCCGGAGCACGCGGAATCCAACCAATTCCCAGGCCTGTGGCACACAGTAAAATCGTTTGCTGCTTGATGTTTCTCATTTGTGGTAAATATCTGGTCAGCAAATTCTCTGCTGTGAAGGACACGGAAAAGTCACTATTCAAGATTATGGAAGTCGTTTATACTTCCTGTATGTGCGACCCACCCTGCGAAAAATGAACATGGGAACACACCCCTGTCTTTGCAGCTATCCAGAAAGATCGGCCTTAATCGACGTGATTGAGTGTTTTGATTTTCTAAATCGTACTTGTTAGTGCTCATATTTTCCAATTGGATTCCAATAAAACCTACCCAGTCATTCAGAAAAGCTTCCGGTGAAGTGCGGATCTGAATGTCGTTTTGACAAAATCAACCAGGATTGATCTTATGACATCCCAAGAAGGCCCCAAGCTTTCCAAAATGGAGTTTCTCAAAGAAGGCAGTCATCAGCTGCGTGGTACCATCGCGGAAGAGTTGCTCAACGACAGTGATGAATTCTCCGGCGATTCGACACAACTGTTGAAACATCACGGTACCTATCAGCAGGATGATCGTGACCTCAGAAAAGCCAAAAATCCGGATGGTACACCCAAAGGAAAAGCATTCAGTTGCATGATCCGTACTCGTGTGCCCGGCGGTAAAGTGACTGCAGATCAATTCCTGGCTGAACTCAACCTGTGTGACAAGTATGGAGATGGAACGGTCAGACTCACCACGCGACAGGGCTTTCAGTTACATGGCGTGATCAAAGGCAATCTCAAAGCAGCCATCAAAGGGATCAACGATACTAAACTGACCACGCTGGCAGCCTGTGGCGATGTCAACCGAAACGTGATGGCCTGCCCTGCCCCTTATAAAAACAATGCCATCTTCGACTCCATGCAGGATATGGCTTACGCGCTGGCAGAACACCTGCGCCCCAAAACCACCGCCTACTTCGACCTGTGGATTACCGACGAAGAAGGCAATCAAACCAATGAAGCCGCATACCAGCCCGTCGAGGAGCCTATCTACGGCAAAACCTATCTACCGCGCAAGTTTAAAATCGGGATCGCCCTGCCCGAAGACAACTGTGTCGATATCTACACACAGGATATCGGCTTGCTGGGCATTGTCGAAAATGACGCTATCGTCGGTTATAACTTTTACGTCGGTGGCGGTATGGGAGTCACTCCCAGTAATAAAAAAACCTATCCCGCCCTGGGGAAACCACTGGGATTCGTCGAAAACGAGCACGTACTCGCCGTTGCAGAAGCGGTTGTCAAAGTACAACGTGACCTCGGAAACCGTGAAGACCGTAAACTGGCGCGTATGAAGTATCTGGTCGATAACCTGGGCATCGAAACGTTCCGTGAGAAAGTGGAAGCACATTATGGTTCAAGCATAGCAGCCCCACGTGATATTGAAGTCACGGGTATGGAAGACCATATGGGCTGGCATGAACAGGGAGATGGCAAGCTCTTTCTCGGGGTGAACATCGAAAATGGCCGCATCAAGGATGAAGGAGAGCTTCGGATCAAAGCCGGTCTCCGAAAGATCCTGGAAACCTACAGATTCAATGCCCGCATCACCGCAAAACAAAGTGTCATCTTCTGTGACATTGACCCCTCACTGCGTTCCGAAATTGATCAGATCCTGACCGATCACGGGATGAAAAAAGCGGATGAACTCACTTTGATTCGTCGATTTTCCATGTCCTGCCCCGCACTCCCCATGTGTGGATTATCCATCACTGAATCGGAACGGGTCATGCCTGCTTTAATTACCGAATTCGAGGAGGAACTGGCACGTCTGGGGCTGGAAAACGAAAAAATCTCCGTCAACACCACCGGTTGTCCAAACGGTTGTGCCCGCCCCTATGTTCCCGATATTGGACTCGTAGGAAGGGCCGTCGGAAAATACACACTTTACCTGGGTGGAAACTCGCTCGGCAACAGGTTGGCCTTTGTGTATGACGATATGGTTCCCTTAGCCGAAATCACCGGTCGAATTTCTCCACTTCTGGAATGCTTCAAGGAAGAGCGTCAGGCAGGAGAATCCTTTGGTGATTTCTGTCACAGAATGGGGAAAGAAGCATTACAGGAGAAAGCAGGACTCGCTGCGAAATAATCTGTAATCCCGCCAGAAGTGAAATTTTACTGAACCTCTCATTACTGAGGCGGTCTTTGATTTTGACAAATTCAATCAACGACGGGTTGACCATGGTCGATTGAGCAGGTAAATTGTCAGAGCGGTAAGGCAGTCTAAGACTGTCCAGTTTAAACCAGTTGAAAAAACAAAATAAAATGCACATTCACAATCTACTAAACCTGAGCCTGCTACGAAACCTGCTTCTTTAAGCCAGGTCTTAGGTTCTTTGTACGATTGTTAATCAAAAAACAGCGAAACCCTGAGACCAGATCGGCCTCAGGGTTTTTTATTTTGCCTGCTGGTACTATTCTGGTCTCTCATTAGCTCCCTGATCGGGAGCGGAAATTGACTCGCGGAGAAACCCAATGTCCAATGATACAGTAAAGATATTCGACACCACGTTGAGAGACGGTGAGCAGTCACCTGGCTGCAGTATGACCACTTCGGAAAAGATGAAAGTCGCCCGGGAACTTGTCAAACTGGGGGTCGATATCATTGAGGCAGGCTTCCCGATTGCCTCTCCCGGCGATTTTGAATCCGTTCGCAAAATTGCAAATGAATTTGGCGATCAGACGACCATCTGCGCTCTGGCCCGCTGCCGAAAAGACGATATCGACCGGGCCTGGGTAGCATTAAAAGAGGCAAAGCAGTCGCGGATTCACGTCTTCCTCGCAACCAGTTCCATCCACATGGAGCATAAACTCAAAATGACGAAAGAACAGATCGTGGAGACGGCGGTCGAAATGGTCAAGCGAGCCCGAGACTACTGCCCGGATATCGAATTCTCACCAGAGGACGCTGCCCGAACCGAGAAAGATTTCCTCTGTGAAGTGGTGGAACGCGCCATCGAAGCCGGAGCCAGCACCGTCAATATTCCCGACACCGTCGGTTATGCGACTCCCGCCCATTTCCATGATGTCATCACCACGTTGAAAAAAAATGTTTCAAACATAGAGCAGGCCATCATCAGCACGCATTGTCACAATGACCTGGGACTCGCCGTCGCAAACAGCCTCGCCGCTGTGGAAGCGGGCGCCCGCCAGGTGGAATGTACGATCAATGGCCTGGGGGAACGTGCTGGAAACTGCGCACTGGAAGAAGTCGTAATGGCGTTGAAAACCCGCGCGGACTATTACGGCGTACACACTAATATCAATACAAAACGCCTGTATCCGATCAGCCATCTGGTCTCGACAGTCACCGGGATGTCGGTACAACGCAACAAAGCGATCGTGGGGAGAAACGCTTTTGCACACGAAGCAGGCATTCATCAGCACGGCATGTTGCAGGAACGCACAACCTATGAAATCATGTCTCCTGCAGATGTTGGTTATGTAGGCACTAACCTGGTCCTCGGCAAACACAGTGGCCGTCATGCATTCCGCGATCGAATTCAGACCCTGGGCCATACCCTGGATGATGAAACATTTGAGCGGATCTTCAATGAGTTTATCACGCTGGCTGACAAGAAAAAGGAAATCTACGATTCCGACATTGTCGCCTTAATCGAGAACCAGGTCACCGATGCACCGGAGAAATGGAAAATTGCCCGCTTCCACACTTCCGCCGGAACCGGCACCATCGCGACCGCGACGATTGAACTGTCAGATGAAACAGGCAAAATCCACTGTGATGCAGCTACCGGAGATGGCCCTGTTGATGCCGTCTTCAGGGCACTGGAACGCATCTCAGGCATTACTGCTGTACTGGACCAGTACCACGTCGGCAGTGTTTCCAGCGGTAAGGATGCCCAGGGAGAGGTACGCGTCGAAGTTCGCATCAATGGTGAATTATTCACTGGCCGCAGCGTCAGTACAGACATCATCGAATCCAGTGCCAAAGCCTATCTGCAGGCCATCAACAAAGCAGCTGCAAAACTGGAAAACTGAGTACACTTTCTCTACTGGACCTGGTGATCAATGACTACATACGATCCTGAATCAGCACCCCGGATAGTCAAAGGCAGAACCATTGTTCTCGGCCTGTTACTCTTCGGGCTGGTGATGTCAGGATCGTTGTATGTTTTTCAGGCAATCAATACGTATCACTTTGCTGATACTCAGAACGCCCTGGCGAAGGAATTTCCCAAATCACGTCCCCGCGTAGAAGGGGGACGACTCAAAGGCAAACAGCAGAATCCTCTTACCTTTCGCGTGACGATGGCGGTCCCCTTCAATCCGCATGAAAAGGATGAGGAAATCCAGCAGATGGGCGATCGGATCCTTGAAATTGCTTCGAAAAACCTGCAGTTGGAAGACTACGAACAGGCCGAACTGCACTTCTACCAGGCAATTCCAGAACAGGAAATCATCATGCGCGATGTGACTCGCGACATCAAAACCTGGATCAATCGGAACTGAATTCGCTCACTCCTCTCCTGTTGCAGAAACAGACAGACCTGTCGCTTATTCCGACTCGGTCTTCTTTACGCTTTACCAGTCCACTGAGTAGCCCCTGTTTCTTAACTGGAAAACGGTATGTTTAGGGACTGGAGAGAATTCTCGGTAGTGGCACAGACATTGCATTATGTTGAGCTGCCTGTCGAATTGAAGCCTCATTAATTATTTACTGAGCTTCAACAGAAACTGAGGCTTCCCTCCAGCCAGAGTGATGACGCCCGTCTTTAACTGGCTGGAGGGGGAGCCACCTGCCTTCAACATTTCTCAGCCTGTTGTAGATTCAAAATCTTCAACTCGTCCTCTTCTCCTGTCCTGAAAACCCTTTCGTAGCGATACTGGTCAGGATATCATCGAAGCTTCAGATATCTAGTGCGCGTCACATTTAACCATGGCGTCTCGCTATCTATTACACTCGGCCCAAATGGCCTCGGAAACGCTACAGTAAAACGGGACACAGTCTATTACCTCAAACTTCGGACAGTCATGGCTTCTCTACAGAAAGTAATACAACGCCCTCCGGTCTTCTGGTCTGTCGTCGGTTTTCTTCTGCTGATCCAATTCTGCCTGGGCGTGTATTCTGCCAGACAACTGAGTGTCACCCATGATGAGTACTGGCATCTGCCGGTCGGATTCCTGAGTCTGGAAACCAGTCGCTTTGACTATGATCGGCTCAATCCTCCGCTAATTCGCAGCTGGTCGGCTCTGCCTTTACTGATGACGTCTGCTCAGAGTGGATCTCCAGATCTCTCCTCTGATCCTGCTGATTATGGAGATGCCTTCCTGGATGCCAATCCGGTAGATTATCAACACTTCTATTTCCTTGGTCGCTGCATGATCCTGTTACTGGCTGTCGCATCGGGACTGTTGCTGGCACTCTGGACACGTGAGCTGTTTAGTTCTCAGGCAGCCTGTTTTGCAGTTTTCCTGTGGGCAATGAGCCCGAATATTCTGGCCAGCGCGGCCCTGGGTACCCAGGACCTGGCGATCACGGGCTTCTTTCTGGCCGCCCTCTACTGTGGCTGGAAGTTTGCCTGCCTCCCCTCCTGGAAGTGGGCCATAGTGACAGGGGTTGTTTTAGGCCTGGCTCAACTGACAAAATATACGGCGATTCTGTTAGCTCCCCTACTTGTGATTCAGTGGATTCTCGTGAGATATAAGAATCCAGAAATCCGGGAGCGACAGGCTAAAAAAACACTCGCCATGTATTGGGGAATACTTGTTTTCTCCTGCCTTTTCATCCTGAATGCCGGTTATCTGTTCCAATCGACCTTCCAGCCTGTAAGCAGCTATCAGTTCCAAAGCTCCGAGCTCAAATTTTTGACAGCACTTCCTGAAGTTCTGCAGAGTTTCCCCCTGCCTGTTCCCCGTGACTACATCATGGGCTTTGACCTGCAACGTTTTATCATGCAGCAATCCCACCCCACCTTTCTGGATAATCAGTGGGAACAACATGGGTTTCGCTCGTACTACCTCTATACCTTGCTTTATAAATTGCCACACGGTTTTCAATTTCTGATTGTCATCGCTCTTTACAGCTGGCTTAAAAACCCTCGCCTGCTCCCGAGACGAACCCTGGCCGTCCTGCTGACACCAGTTGTATTGCTGTTAACCATCGCCAGTCTGGCGAATAACCAGCTGGGCCTGCGCTATGTGCTGCCGATCTTTCCCTTCCTGATTCTGTTGTGCGCTCCTTTGGTAGAGCAATTGGATTTTGAACGACGTAAAATCCTCTCCTATCTGGTGACCATTGCCATTCTTTCACTCCCGCTCTCACTCCGGTATGCTCCGGATCACCTGGCCTACTTTAATGAACTGGCAGGAGGGCCGGAACTGGGGGATACCCATCTGGTCGATTCCAATATCGACTGGGGGCAGGATCTCTATCGACTTCAGGAATACCTGGAGGAACACCCGGTTGAAGATCTGAGACTCGCCTATTTTGGCACAATTCCCCCCGGAAAACTGGGGATCAAATATGAATTCCCTGCTGAATTCCGCCCCGTTCCCGGGAAATATGCCATCAGCGCCAGCATTCTTCAGGGGCGGCCTTATACCTTGCGCAGACAGGATGGCAGCCGTTATAACCTGCAGCATGACGCATTGGGATTTTTCCGATTTTTTGAACCCGAAGCGCAACTGGGATATTCGATCAACTACTATGACTTAACCCCCGAAGACATCGCGCGCTGGCGGACTGCTGTGATGCAGGCGAATAGAAGTTTGCAGTCCCCGTAATGAGATCATTGTGGGATCAGAAAGCCAGTCAGGTCATCGGACAAAGGGAACAGTGGTAGTTGCTGCCAACCCGGTCTCACGCAGTAGTTCGAAATACTGTTCACGAGTATTGATATTACGTAATCCAAGTAATTCGGGATCGACATTTTTCAGCTCTTCCGCTTCGAGAAACGCACTATGAACCCGCTCTACCAGATCAATGGGCCTTTGAACATTTTCGGCCAGCATTTCCTCTATCAATTCCAGCAGTGATGTCCGGTACACAGCTGCCATAGGATGGTACCTTTTGCCTTCCCTGACGATCGCCAGATCGTGATCTGGCAGCCTTGAGAGAATCGCACGTATCATCTCTCTTTGTATCAGTGGTGTATCGCAGGCTGACACAAAGGCCGCCTGACAATCGAATTCCAGTTCACGAAGACCTTGTGCAATTGCTGGAAGAGGCCCGGCACCTGGTTTGACATCATACACAACGCGAACCGAATAAGGGATTTCCGGCAAAGTCTGCCCGGGGGAGGCGACGACGATCACAGGAGATACCACTTCAGACACAATGCGAATGATGCGCTGTAACATCAGCTCTGAGCCCAATGGTAATAACGCTTTGGGATAATTCATTCTCATGCTTTCGCCCCCGCAGAGAATCATTCCACCGACTTTGATCTGACCGTTTGTGTTTGACATACTCGTCCGGGTTACTTACAAAAAGAACTTCTAAGTTTCAGTTTATCTAATTTTATAGTGATGTGATCTGAAAAATGAGTGATCAAAATTCTGAACAGGAACCATGGTATCGTGACGGGCTACAATTTTCCTGTACGCAGTGTGGTAATTGTTGTACCGGCGCGCCTGGTGTCGTCTGGGTGGATGAATCAGAAATCAAGGCAATTGCAGAAGTAACGGGAAAATCGACAGGAGAAATTCTGTTAATGCATACCCGCCTGTATGGCGGAAGACGTTCCTTAACTGAATATGCCAATGGAGATTGCACATTTTTCGATCCCGAAAAACGTTGCTGTACTATCTATGAAGCTCGTCCGACTCAGTGCAAAACGTGGCCCTTCTGGAATTCAAATCTGGAAAGCCGTGCGAGCTGGGAGTCACTTTCTCCGGATTGCCCGGGCGCAGGTAAAGGAAATTTTGTCAGTTTCGAAGACATCCGGATCCAGGCTGAGAAAACTGACTTGTAACCTCCTTCACAAATGATTGTTACCGCGAACGATCTTTCAAACTGATCCCAAGAACTCCTCATAACCAAACGGAGTCTCGTCTGAATATCAAAAATCAGACGTTTGATTAACGCTCAAGCTTGTTCTCGAATGCTGTTGATTAAGTATGTATTTTTAAAGAGTTTGGAACACTGAAAGATCGCAGTTTCGATGTTTCAGATACATTTTTTGCAATTTCATCTCAAGATTGTAAAAATAATTTCGTGTTATTATTTGGGAACAATAATAAGTCTGCGAGTTTTCTGTGCCCTCATTGTATGCGGCCCATCGAGAAACCATAAGATATTTATATCATTATACTTACAACGCATACGCAATCATACTTCTTCGAAATAGTTCATTTTTTGTCGATGTTGTGAATTCACACCGGCATAGTGAATTCATGTCTAATAATACACCGTTTCAAAGCGGTAAGCTAAGATCGGTCTTGACTTACTGTTCAATTGTGGGAAATAATCTATTGTGACACTAAGTCGTGTAACCCATTACAGTTGAGACGGCTCTCGAGTGCCCTTACCAAGGGCGTAGCTGTCCGACGGCTTCTCAAAATTGGGAGAACCCAGTCGTGACGAAAAAAGAGATTGTCAAAGTAATTTCGGAAGAGATTGGTCTGACACAACTCAAGACAAAAGAGATTGTGCAAAAAACGTTCGATGCGATTGTTGATACACTTGTTACAGACAAGCGAATCGAACTCCGCAATTTTGGCGTCTTTGAAGTCAAAAAGCGAGCTGCGCGTAAAGCCAGAAATCCTCGCACAGGTGATCGTGTAGACGTAGAAGAAAAATACGTCGTCACGTTCAAGCCTGGCAAGGAGATGGAAAAGCGTGTACGCAATCTGGAGGAAGAAGCAGCCCGTTTAAACGCGGCCGCTTCCCAGCCCCCAGCCAGTCCTCCTCCTGCAGGTTCGGCACCACCGCCGCACCAGACACCACAGGCTCCTCCGAGCCCTGGTGCCACGCCAGGAGCACCTTCGATGGGAACCTACAATAACGGTTCCTACAGTTCAGGATCTCAGCATACACCTTAGACCTGATCTCCAAAGACTTTATTGTTGAAAGAGCTGGTATGAACTTTCTCATAGCCGGTCTGTTTTAGTGTACACAAACAGGCCGGCTTTTTTACGGACTCACCTGCCCAAAGTAAGTGAACATTGACAACCACTATCGCGTTGTAAGATAGACGGTGTCTCGTGTTACTGTGATATGCTTACCTTGACGTCACCCAATCCATTTGCACCGGGAATACCAGGTGGAACAATACTATGGTTTCATGTGATGCCCTCTCGCCATTTCATAATCGAAATCATCCTCTTCAACCAGAATACCAAAATAATTGGAATAATCCGCATTTTTTACCAAAGTCACCTGATCTGAATGTCGATAAAACGACCTAGAGGAAATTAAAAGCGGTATTTATAATCCTGCTTCTCCATTCTCCTCGCTTCACAATTCAGCACTTTAACCCCTTCGATATCGGTTTGATGCCTTCCATTCAATGGTTTGAATAAAGGGATCGTTGCCTGGGATCAAGACCAGCAAATATGGCACGACCATATCATGGAGAAAAAAATGCGTAAGTTCCTTTTGGCCAGCATGTTAATTGCAATGTCCCTCACTCAGGTCGGATGTGTGGTTCCTATCTACTCATCTTCACGAGATGACCGTGCTCGTCAATTAATTTTCCAATCAGAAAGTATGCGGCACATTCCCAAAATCTGGGAGCGAATCTGGGGCCTGGATATGCCGGATGTGGCCACCCCCTACCGCACCCATGGTGGTGTCATTTAGTTTTTATAGCTCAGGGACTCACGCGCAAGTCGTTTGACTGGATCAACTCCATTTGAACCGGCTGTTGCCTCGAATATATTTAAAGCTGCCGGGAATTCATTCCCGGCAGCTTTTCTTGCTATTGTGGTCACTGTTTTCCATACCGCCCTAACTGGTTCTCATCATCAAGGAACGCTAAGATGTGGTTCAGTGGATTTCCAGATTAGAAAATAGACCTCAGAGCCAGATGGCTGGCCTGCCAACCTGATATTTTTTATAAATAGAATGAGCAAGTAGCCACTGGCTACATGGACCTGATTAGATGAATGCTCCCACCCAAACGGATCCCTTAGCGGTTTCCCTGAACCGCCTGCATCTTAAAAATCCCGTCCTTGTGGCATCGGGGACTTTTGGTTACGCAAAAGAAATGGCAGCATTCCTGGATTTTTCCCGCCTGGGGGGAATTATTCCCAAAACGATTACCACAGAACCACGTATCGGCAACCCCCCTCCCCGTACGGTGGAAACCAGTGCTGGCCTGCTCAATTCCATTGGCCTGGATAATGACGGCATTGATCTCTTTCTGGAAAAGCATCTGAACTACCTCTCTTCCCTCGAAACAGCGCTGATTGTGAATATCGCCGGACGCAGCATTGATGAAATGGCCGTCATGGCTTCCCGACTTGATCAATACCCCGATCAGATTGCAGCACTGGAACTGAATATCTCCTGCCCGAACGTCAGTGGTGGTGTTGATTACGGTACACAGCCCGAGATGACCGAAAAGATGCTCAAACAGGTCACAGAGAGCTGCCAGTTACCCATCATCGCAAAGTTGACGCCAAATGTGACCAGCGTTGTTGAGATCGCCCAGGCGGCCACTGCCGGGGGAGCAGATGCCGTCTCCCTGATCAACACTGTCCAGGGAACAGCCATCGACTGGCGCCGTCGAAAGCCGATACTGGGTGGCATTTTTGGAGGCCTCAGCGGCCCCGCTATCAAACCGGTCGCTTTACGGGTTGTCTGCCAGGTGGCCCGCGCTGTTGACATCCCGATTATTGGGGTAGGTGGTATTGCCAATATCGATGATGTCATGGAATTCATCGTCGCTGGTGCTTCTGCTGTTCAAATTGGTACTGCCAACTTCTACAATCCAGGTCTTGCGGCACAACTGGTCAATGAGTTGGAAGAGATACTCGTCTCCGAAAAATGCTCACATATCAGTGAACTTGTGGGCTCCCTGAAGTATCCGGAACGGTAGACCCCCTTTCCAATACCCGTTGTGGCAGAACCATTTGATCAATTACTCTCTGTTTCAAAGACTATATAGAAAATCCATTCATGCGAGTGTTATCTGGAATCCAACCGACGGGCCGCTTCCACTGGGGAAATTACTTTGGCGCGATCAAGCAATACATCGACCTGCAGGAGAATCAGCAGGCTTTCTATTTCATTGCCGACTTACACGCCCTGACCACAATCCGGGACGCCAAGCGCCTGCGTCAGAATACACAGGAAGCGGCCATCGATCTCCTCGCACTCGGACTGGACCCTCAGAAAGCCACACTGTTCCGACAGTCAGACGTTCCCGAGATTACCGATCTCACATGGATACTGATGACAATCACTCAGATGAGCCTTCTGGAAAAATGTCATGCTTACAAAGATAAGAAAGATAAAGGGATCGCCGCCGACGCGGGATTGTTTACATACCCGGTTTTGATGGCTGCTGATATTTTACTTTATGACAGTGATCTGGTCCCCGTCGGCCAGGATCAGATTCAGCATGTCGAAGTCACTCGTGACCTGGCACAACGCTTTAATTCTCTGTTTGGTGAAACACTGATTCTACCCGAATCACGCGTCCTGGATACTTCAGCGAAGGTACCTGGCATTGATGGCGAAAAGATGTCCAAAAGTTATAAAAATGTGATCGAAATATTTGAGGATCCCAAAAAGCAGCGCAAAAAAGTCATGTCCATCAAAACAGACTCGGCTGCACTGGAAGACCCTAAAGACCCCGACACGTGTGCCGTTTATGCACTTTACAGACTCTTCGCAGATGAAACACAGCAGGCAGAACTGGCGCAGCGTTACCGCGCCGGGGGCATGGGTTATGGTGAAGCGAAACAGGCTGTTCACGATGCTGCCCTCGCATACTTCGGCCCGGCCAGGGAACGAAGAGAGCAACTCGCTGCAGATACCGATACCCTGAATGATATTCTGGCTGAAGGTGCCCGCAAAGCCAGAGAAAAAGGGAAGCAGGTACTGGACCGGGTTCAGGCCGCCTGTGGCCTGGGATCAAAACATTTAGCAAAATGAAACTGAGAATATGACGGATCCGTCTTTAGTATCCCCCGCGGCGACGATCAGTTCGAAGTCCAGCTTTTTTCAATGGTTCTGTATCGGGCTGGTTTTGATTACGGCACTTTCAATTCTGGCAGTCCATCTGCCGGAACGACTGAAATTATTGCTCGTTTTTGCTGTCGTCTATGGTCTGATTGCAGGTGGATTACTGACGAGCCTGGCTGTCAAACTGGATGTACCTGTCAAGCGATCTCTGCTTGTATCCATCCTCTGCCTGACTGTATTCGGCCAGTCACTGGTCCTGTATCTGTCGCATCAGCGTTATAAAGAAGCAACTCTGCAGCAATTCAAATTAGACAAAACTTCGTTGATGCTGAACCGGATGATGCAAGGGGAACCTCCCACCGATCCGGAGTCCCGCAAGCAATACGATCAGGTACTGAAGCAGTTCGAAGCTGCCAAACAGGAACGGCAAGACAAAGAACAACAGTTACTGGCTGTCTCGTCCTACCTGCAACATCGGATATCCTCCGTGGCGCGTGTCGAAGCACCCTGGCCTCAACTGTTCTGGACTATAGAGCTGGTATTCAGTTGTCTGGCAGCAATCTGGGCCAGTTTACAGGTATCACACCCGGACTCTTCCATTCCACATCCAGAAGAATCCACTCAGGAAGAGAGTTGAATCGAACGGATACAGCTGATAGTTTTAAAGTCTGAGAGAACGCTTTCTCAAGTTTTGCTTTCCTGCATTCCTGATAAAGGGCTGGCTGAATGCGCTATTCTGCTTTGAGAGTATCCCTGCTGCTGCTTCTCCTGGGTTCACTACAGGAGAGAGCAGTTCAGGCCAGTGACTGGGCGATGTGGCGCAAGGACCCGGCTCGTTCGGCACAAA
>TARA_R100001132_G_C3275441_1_pt1 | contig 15714 bp, 10 predicted proteins | sample TARA_R100001132 | Tara Oceans TARA_R100001132 (sample SAMEA2621247) | marine metagenome | biome: marine biome (ENVO:00000447); feature: mesopelagic zone (ENVO:00000213); material: "saline water (ENVO:00002010), including plankton (ENVO:xxxxxxxx)" | depth 800 m | reverse complement strand
GATGAATCATTTACTGTTTTCCATACCAGGTGATTTACTCAAAGAGTCATTACGAATTGATCCGGGATTCGAGCCCGGTATTTATAAGATCAAACATTTAGAGATGTATAAACAAAATGAAAATCCTCTTTAATCAGCCTAAACGCGAAAATGATGCATTCGCGCAGGAAATTAATTTGGCCATCGAACAGGTCATTGAAAGCGGCATTTATATTCTGGGCAGCAATGTTACTGCGTTCGAGCAGGAGTTTGCTCAATATTGTCAGACGCGTCATTGTTGTGCAGTAGGCAATGGGACTGACGCACTGGAAATTGCCTTAAGGGCTTTAGGTGTGGGGCCGGGTGACGAAGTGATCACCGTTGCCAATGCCGGCGGTTATTCCACCACAGCCTGTAATCTGGTGGGAGCGGTTCCCGTATATGTGGATGTGGAACCTGACCATCTACTGCTTGATTATCGGTCAGTTCCTGCAGCAGTCTCGCCTCGAACTCGATGCGTGATTGCCACACATTTATACGGTCAGGCAGTCAATGTAAGAGAACTAAGAGCAACATTAGATGCAGCCGGATATCAAAACATAAAAATTCTGGAGGACTGTGCTCAGGCGCATGGGGCTATGGTGGGGGGAGAAATTGTTGGTTCTCTCGCAGACATTGCAACTTTCAGTTTTTATCCGACGAAAAACCTGAGTGCGCTCGGCGACGGTGGGGCGATTACCACTTCACATGATGAACTGGCCGAACGTTGTCGCTGCTTACGACAGTATGGCTGGACTTCAAAGTATCGCAGTGATGTCCCCGATGGCCGTAACAGTCGTCTGGATGAATTACAGGCAGCGATTCTGCGAGTCAAACTGAGGCACTTGAATGCCTTTAATGAAAAACGTCGTGCGATCTGCAATCATCTGAATCAGACCTGCCAGGGGATCGTCGATGTTGTGACCACTCCGGCTGAAGGGAATGTGAGTCATTTGTTTGTTGCACGTCATCCCCTGCGGGATCAGATCTGTCAGGAACTGATTGAAAACGGTGTTGCTACCGATATCCATTACCCGGTGCTGGACCTGAACCAGAATTCTCTCAGTGCCAGGTCGTTTCGCGCAGTCGATCTTCCACATTCACAGCAGGCCACACAGGAAATCTTTTCCCTGCCCTGCTATACCGGAATTACTGACGAGGAACTGGATTACATCAGGCAGATCTTTGAATCGAAAATAGCGGTAATTGTAAAGGGGCATTGAATTGTCTAAACCTGTTTGCTCACTGATCATTCCGGTCTATAAAAATGAAGCAAATCTTCAAGATCTATTGAGTGCGCTGACTGAATTAAATCAGAAAGCTCCCTGTCAGATGGAAGTCATATTTGTCATCGACGGGAGTCCCGACCGCTGCTATGAAATTCTCCTGAAGCAGCTGGATGATTTTCCCTTTGCTTCCCAATTAATATTGCTCTCCCGAAATTTTGGGTCATTTGCAGCAATCCGTGCCGGATTGCAGGCGGGAACAGGAGAGTATTTTGCGGTGATGGCAGCTGATCTGCAGGAACCACCCGAACTGGTGCTGGAGATGTGGTCAGAGTTAACAGCCGGAGATGTGGATGTAGTGATTGCTGTCCGTGAATCCAGGGATGATCCATTTATGACAAAGCTGCCTTCATCGATATTCTGGGGACTTTATCGCCGCTTTGTGGTTCCCGACGTCCCGCCGGGAGGTGTTGACATTTTCGGTTGTAATCGCGCTTTTCGGGATCAGCTCCTGCAACTGGAAGAACGGCACAGTTCCCTGATTGCACAGATGTTCTGGGTCGGGTTTCGCCGTAAATATATCAGTTATGAACGTCAGGAGCGTAAGCATGGGAAATCGGCTTGGACTCTGAGAAAGAAAATCAACTACCTGATGGACAGTACATTTGCCTTTACGGATCTACCTATCCGACTGTTGATTCATCTGGGTGGGCTGACAACATGTTTATCTGCTCTTTTCGGACTGCTGGTGATCATATTTCGCCTGTTAAACTGGATTGAAGTCCCAGGTTATACAGCCACGGTTATTACCATTGTTTTCTTTGGCGCATTTAATATTTTTGCTTTAGGGATAGTGGGTTCTTATGCGTGGCGTACTTATGAAAATACAAAATCCAGGCCATTACACATCGTGCTGCGCGAACACCAATTCCCATCATCTAAGGACTGATCCATGGATTCAGGGTTAAGCCCTTTTCAGCAGCGTGCCTTTTTTTACTCACCATTCAGTTTCTGGCGGGATCAGACCGCCGAGATTTCTACAGCAGTATTGAACGAGTTGACCGCTTCACAGGAATCCGGCAGCCTGGAGAGTCGCGGCAATACCGTTCGTATCTGGTTTAAAAAACTGGACTGGGATTCGAATTATTTTCAATGTCCCACCGTAAGACTCGACTTCGTTGAATGGGACAGTCAGATTCAGGATCCACGGTCTGAAATTGCAAAGTTAATTCTGGATCTGAAGCAGGAACTGATAGAAAAGTATCAGCGATTTTATTTGTTTTCCGAGGTCCCCTCCGAAGATAAGCTCGTATTGCAGGCTTTAGGGCAGGCGGGGATGAGATTAGTGGAAACGCGACTGACTTATTATCGAGGTCAGCTGGATCAACTGCCGCCTGAAAACGGTTTTCGAGTCAGAAAGGCTGTCGAAGCAGATATCCCCCATTTACGACAGGTAGCGAAAATCGCTCGAAATGACTTTGACCGTTTCCATGCAGATCCTTTCTTTTCCAGCGAGACTGCTGATGAATTTCTCGCTGAATATGTCGAACAATGTGTAAGGGGGTTAACGGATGTGGTACTCGTACCAGATATCGATATGAACCCTCCAGGTGCATTCATATGTGGATCTGCAAATATTGGTTCAGTTAATGGCAACACTTTAGGAAGACTGGTTTTGACAGCAGTCGATGAATCACGCAGGGGGGGATATAAAAAGTTGAATCATTCTCTGCTGCAATGGATGGGGCAGCAAGGAGTGTCCTGCATCGTAAATACAACGCAATCGACTAACAGAGCCGTAATTCATGTGAGCGAATCTCTGGGTTACAAATATGGTAGATCAACACACCTGTTCGCTGTTGACGGTTAACCCGCTCTATTCTTGATGACCTGTACTTCCCTTGAAATTCAGCAGTATCGCTGGCGGTAAATTGAAGATTGCAGATATTACCCCGTTAGGGGAAATCTATTTTTGCGGTCACATTTACCCTGTCAAGCTGATTGAATAGCTACCTGGCAGTTTTGAAACAGTAGATAATAAGCAGATTAATTCTGACGCTCATTTACCGCCAGAGCAGCTGGTTTCGCATCCCAGGTGAGCGATTTTAGATGTTCCAGCAGACGCTTTCCTGAAAAATAACACACAAGCAATCCAAAGCGTGACCAGACTCCCAGGGCAACCAGCCATATCAGGAAAAGGGGGTATTGATGCCGGAAAAACTTATAATAAAACCGCATCATTCCTTTGTGTTTATTCCATTCCACAAACAGGGGGCGTGAACGACTGCAGGCTCCCTGAAAATGTGTGATTTTTGCGTCAGGAACGAACATGATTTTCCAGTTATGTTTGCGGAAGCTCATACACCAGTCCAGATCTTCGCAATGCAGGAAATAGTTTTCATCGAGGCCTCCTACATCTTCGTAAGCCGTTCTTGAAACCAGCATACAAGCACCCGAGATTGCTTCGACTTCGACAGGCTCTTCGGGTAGAGGCTGTTGGTGTAGATTGAAGTCTGAAAACAGGTGAGGAAATCGATTCTTCAGACGCGAGAGATGAAAAACACGGACCAGGGACCGCCAGGGGGTGGGGACTGCACGACGACAGCCAATCTGCTCGGAGCCATCACTGTTCTGAATCAGCCCTCCCGCCATGCCCAATCTGGAGTCAGATTTCAGGCATGCGATCATTATTGAAATTGCGTTCGGGTGGATTTTACAGTCGGGGTTTAAATACAGCAGATAGTCCCCTGTGACCCGCCTTGCTCCCATATTACAGGCCACGGCAAAGCCAAGATTATCTTCATTATGGATAATCTGCAGCTTTCCTTCAGGCACAGTCACAGATTTCAACAATGACAGGCTGTTATCGGACGAGGCATTATCAACGATCGCGATATTAATATCTGCATCCACTTGTAGAAGTGATTCGATGCACAGGAGCAGTTTTTCGCCCGAATTGTAGTTTACGATGATAACTCCAACTTCAGGCCTGTCATAATTAGCTCGTGAGTTCATGTATAGGCTTCTTTGATAACCACTGTTTGAATTTTCGCTGGAATTCGAACGGAACCATCTGGCTTAGAAGACGACCTGCAGCAGTTCCCCTGAAATGAAAGATTTTCACTAAAATGCGTTCAGAGCGGGATAGCTGTTTTTCGAATGGTTCTAGTACCAGAAATGATGTTATCCATTCGTTGCTCAGGTAATAGGCTTTTACTTTCGCCGGACATTTTAAATTTGCCAAATATTGCTTTTCATAAAATCCGTCGACTGAATATTCTGGATGATCAGGCAGGAATTCTGCTGCTTCCTCGGGAGCACCCTCTGTCTTTAATTTTGAAAATAATTTGATCATTTCATCGGGAGATGATTTCCAGGGGTAGACCTGTGCCGCTGGGTGCTTGCTGACCCGTTCTGGGAAGGCACCAATGTCAGGTACAACGACTGGAATCCCTGCGAACAGAGCTTCGCTCAGTGTGTAACTGTAAGTTTCGGGCCATTGGGCTGGTAACCAGATCAGATCCGGCTTAATTTTTGCCAGCTTTGCAGCCAGATCTTCTGACTTGTAGGGGCCATGAGTTTTGATGCAAACATTCAGCGGGCGATACGCATAGCCCATTAAATGAAATTCCAGCTTGATGCCCTGACTCTGTGCCATCACCGCTGTTTTCTCCAGCAGTTCGGCTCCTTTAACACGGCTTATTGCGCCAAGCGTCAAAATTTTCAAAGTCTTTTTATTAGGCTTCCATTTAGTCGGAGAGGGATAATCGGCAAGCTCCGAATCGGGATGATAAGCCGCCTGACAATCCACTTCGGGAAAATAGCTACTGAATATTTCGGCCGTACTTATGGAAGGAGTAATAATTCGCTGACATTTACTTAAAAAATTCCGCATTTCATTTCGCCAGTCTTCCGGACTGCCTTTGCAGGGCAGGGGAACTGCCTGGGCACACAATTGATCTCTGGTGTCAGGATCAGTACAGTAAGTTCCCTTCTTATTCGTGAGTGTCGGATTTCCGTTCACGCAATAGAAGTCATGAACTGTAAAGTTCAGTTCAACGCCCAGATCATCTCCCAGATTTCGCAGGAGAGGATGGATATTGATCAGGTGGTGAAAATGAATTAATGATAAACCAAGAATGTTCAGCAGGTACAGCAGGTCCTGATATTGCTCGGGTATTTGAAACTGAAACTCTTCTTCAAATTGGTCAAATGAAAGAGAATAGGTCTGATTTTCTTTCTGTTTGAGGACCAGAAAATGAGCCTGATGTCGGTAGAGTTGGATCAGTTCCTGAATATGAGTTTCAATTCCACCATTCAGGTTATGGCTGACAAGCAATATTTTCGGCAATTGTGACTGACAGATCATATCCAGGTAGGCCCGGACGCGAAAAATCTTGGCGGGATCATTTTGAATGTGATCTGCGATACTCTCATGGTAGCCCGGATGAAGTTCTTCCAGCTTTGCCATTGCGTGTTCAACCAGAGCCTCTTTCTTGGTAGAGAAACTGACACTTCCCACATGCGCGACGAACGTATCCAGACAATAAATGTTTTCCCAGCCCAATTTACTTGCACGGCAGCAGAAATCGTTTTCTTCACCATAGCCTTTGCCAAAAGCTTCTTCATTCAATATTCCCACTTCTTTCAGGCATTTGCGTCGAATGAACATGCAAAAGCCGACACCAGTTGGAATCTCTACACTACACCCATAATTAACCGTAGAAAAGACTTTGTCGAGTTGCGCGACTTCCATTTGCGGGAGTGGGTTTTCCTGACAGAAATTGGGAAAACTGCAAATAGTCGCGTTATTTGATACGGGAGTTACGGTCCCGATATTTGGTTTTGAATAGGCACAATCGATCAGACGGTCGATCCAGTTATTGGCGACGATCGTATCGCTATTCAACAGAATAACATCTCGATTTGTGGAGAGGGTCATGCCTTTATTGACTGTTCGCACAAATCCGAGATTTGTTTCATTTTCAATAAACTGAATCTGGTTTTCTTTACAATACCCACGCAGCCATTCCACCAGTTCCTGATTTGGACTCTGATCGTTGATCACAATTACATTGCACTCGATCTGGTTCTCTGAGAGTGATTCTGCTAGTGAAATCAGGCAGTTTCGGGTCTCGCTGAGTCCGTCATAGACCGGTATGATAATGTCTACTAATTGCATTGTATGATCCTTTAATTCTGTATGGAAAGCTGATCTGTAAGGTCTGAAATATGGCATTCCTGGTCTCTGACATGGACCTGTGTGTCAGTAAATAATTTTCCAGCGTGCTCCAGTTGAACGTTCAGGGATAATAGCCGTTTGTCTTTTCGGGCAATCATCATCTGGGCGACCATGATTTTCTTTGATTTCTCTTCCAGTTTATCTTGCAATTCAACAAGTTCATGTTCCAGTTTATGAATCTGCCCGTAACACTGATCAAGAAGGTCTTGGAAATACTGGCTTTGTTTTTTGAATGAGTGACTTAGAATCGCATTCCCATAAAACTCCACTTTCCTCTTCCAGGCTTCCTGTTGAACTGGTGGCAGTGCACATGCCTGTGAAATCCATTCTGGTGGATTTGTGCCGACAGCGAGTACTCCCAAACCATAAGAATGTGTAAGCTCAAAACCGGGATACTGATTTGTAAGTTCCTCCCAGAGTTTCCATACTCCAAAATTACCGTATCGGACAACTGTATCGTGGAATAAAACCACTCCACGATCTGACATCTTTGGTAGCCAGGTATCGAAGTCATGTTTGACTGCTTCGTAAGTATGCAAGCCATCAATGTGTAATAAATCGATACTTCCATCCTCAAAGTGCGGAAGCGCTTCGTCAAATTTCATTCTCATTAATGTCGAAAATGATTGATATCGTTCGTCATGATAAGCTGAAAGGACTTCGTAAATATTTTCTCCGTACAGGTCTTCGGCAGTTCCGGCATGTTCATCGCCTTCCCAGGTATCAACGGAAAAGCACTTCGTTTCTGATTGGAAATGAGCGACCGCCTGGCAAAATGCCAGATACGAATCTCCTTTATGTGTACCAAGTTCCACAAACCGTTTCGGCTTGAGTTGGCTGATGAGTTCAAAAGCAAATGGAATATGTCCATGCCATGAATTGATATCGCTTAAAAATTCCGGTTCTAGAATTGAGTAAAATGTTGAAAGATCTGATTGCATGATTATCCAGTATTTATATTCAAAAGACGAAAATGAACTGTGGTGAAGTCAATAGCTTTTCAAAGCTTTGAAACAGGATAGATGTTAGAAAGTCTTGCGATCATTTGCTGGATGGAATGTGAATCGCCTGAATCTCTTATTAAGCATCAAGCTACCTTTTTTACGAGTTCCAGAAAGTGAGAGTAATCGCGAATATAATCATCAGGATCATAATACTCAGAGGCGAATACCAGGAGAACGGCGTCGGATGAGTAATTGTACTGGATGCCCCAGGTCATCGGAGGGAGATAAATTCCTGCCTGTGGTCGATCCAGTAAAATTTCATCCCGGAGAGTTCCATCATCTACAACGACACTTACACTGCCCTTGACGGCAATCAGAAATTGGGCACAAGTGAAATGGGCATGTTCTCCCCGGGTTTCGGCAGTAGGGACGTCATAAACCAGAAAATAGCGTTTGGGAGCAAAAGGGATCTCTTTTTCGAATTCACCAACTGAGAGGCTTCCTCTTAAATCTGGCACCATATTGAAATTGTGGAACGTCACTCCATTCACACGCAGGGGATGCGTAGCTGCCGCGATGGATTTGTTTTCATGGCCAGCATTTTGTTCCTTAAGAATCTCAGATGTCTTAACATATCCGATGATTTTGGCTGGGTTCCCTTCCACGATAGCAAGCGGAGGGACCGAACGTGTTACCACTGATCCTGGATTAACACGGGAGAGGACTCCTAGATTGATTCCTGGATAAATCGTTGAATTGGCACCGACTTCTGCATTTTCTTCGATCACTGTCGAGGCGTTTTCGTTCTCATCACTTCCCAGAATAACAGTGTGAGGACCAATTTTAGCAGTTTCGTGGATAACGACATTCGGACCAATATAACATCCTTCCGGACTCTTTCGGGAGTCGTCAGACTTCATTGAAAATTCATCGTCTGAAAAGACTTTTAGCTTTTTGGCAGTAGTTGCCATTGGTACTCCTTTACCATTTCCACTGAAAATCGTTACAAAAAGATGTAGTCAAGATCTCTTATATTGATTGAGTTTTTTATGTAGATAATAGATAGACATAAGTGTATGTGTGTGTCGATTTTGTCATATGCCGTTCTAAATAAGTCATGAAGTGGGGTGTAATATCAAAAAATAGTTTATTCTGCAATTCGAATTCAATCATTTAATTACAGGTGGTTTATGCTGGAAAGTTAACAGATATGGCAAAAATACACGATTAATCTCGACCATCGCGATTTCATATTTGCATTTTTATGATGCATCAATAATCGACTGAACTCAGGCCTTCGGCTGCCCGAACTAGCTGCACGGTGCAGACCGTCAGCGTCTGATGTCTATCGACCCTGCCATTGAGTTCGGAAAGACATCATCTGAAGGCCCATTCATCTCACTGATCTTGGGGGGCAATAAATGGATCATCAGTGAATACAGCACGATTTTCTGATGCTGATAGAGGTGAATAATTGCTGTGAATACGGCCGGTAACAAAACAATGATTCCCTGTACCGCTAGATGAACGATCGCGTCGAGGGAGGAGATTCGTCTCAATATATTCAATGGCTTGAGTTTTTACGGAATCCATCAGAGAGGGTGCTGTTGAATGGACTTACAGGAGTCACCCATTGAAGAGTGACCTGCTTTCAATCTTTGTGCAGCAAGATATTATTTGATGCTTCCATAAATCATCTATTCAGAAAACCGGTAATTCTTATTCAATCATTGAGTAAAAATGGCATAGAGTGAAATTGGACGGATCGGTTCCACGACCAATGCCATTCCGTAATTCCTGGATATTGACCAGATCGAGCCAGACATATTCTGTTGGGATGACACCCTCGAAGCCTGGCAGCGATGGCTCGTTGAGACTGTCATTTGTTGTTAGGGAATCGTACCACTTACGTGCGCGTACATCTCATTTAATAAGTAATGAAATCACTTTCAGTCATACTACTGATTACGTATTTAAACGGTTGCCATACTGCTGATCGTAATATTTCATGTACTGTCCTGAACGGATTCGATTGACCCATTCCGGGTGATCAAGATACCACTGGACCGTCTCTTTTAGGCCTGTATCAAATTCAGTCTCAGGCTTCCAGCCTAATTCTGCTTCTGCTTTGCTGCAGTCAATCGCATAGCGTAAATCATGTCCTGGTCGGTCTGTGACGTATTTGATAAGTGATTCTGGTTTATTAAGAATAGTCAGGAGCAGTTTTGTGATCTCAATATTCTGCATTTCTGCATTGCCGCCGAAGTTGTAGACCTGGCCAGGCTTTCCTTTTCTTAAAGCGGCATCAATTCCCCGGCAATGGTCGACGACATGAATCCAGTCTCGCACATTGGTTCCTTTGCCGTAGATCGGCAGTGATTTGTCTTCCTGGGCATTGGAGATGAATAACGGGATCAGTTTTTCTGGAAACTGGTAGGGACCGTAGTTATTCGAGCAGCGGGTGATAATCGCGGGAAAATCAAAGGTTTTGACATAACTGCGTACTAACAGGTCAGCCGATGCTTTCGAAGCAGAATACGGACTGTTGGGGGCGATCGGAGTCGTCTCTGTGAATAACCCTTCTGCTCCCAGGCTACCATAAACCTCGTCTGTCGAGACTTGCAGATAGCGTTCGATATTCCGATTGCGTGCTGCATCCAGCAGAACCTGAGTGCCGACGATATTTGTATGAATAAATGGACTGGAATCGAGAATACTTCGATCCACGTGTGACTCGGCTGCAAAATTAACGACAGCATCGAAATCGTTTGAATTGAACAGGGAGTTTACAAAATCAGCGTCTGTAATATCCCCTTTTACAAAGGTGTAACCTGAATGAGATTCAAATTCTTTCAGGTTTTCCAGATTGCCGGCGTAAGTCAATTTGTCGAGGTTCGTTACCGAAATATCCGGATATGCTGCGAGTTGATATCGGACGAAATTTGAACCGATAAATCCACAACCTCCCGTTATTAAAATGTGTTTCATTAGAGTATCCATATCTTCTGAACCGGGGAGATCCTGTTTGTGTTGAGCCTGAAATTGCTCCGGCATACTTTGTGTCTAATCTAACACGATGTCCCCTCGAAACTAGCGTCCGTCTGTTGTTCTCCATCCTCTTGCAGTGGGGGATGTCCGATTCCGAGCTTCCTAAAGGCATGGGGCTTGATGCGAACAGAGTAGTAATAGACTTAGTCTTCCAGCAGTCGTATTAGCTCAGGCAGGGCAAAACCCGTATCACCTCGCAAGGTCGAAGCGGCGATACCGCTCGACACTGGCAAGAGACCACAGTGGTAAATTGACGGCAAATCTGTTGTCTTGAATGTGGATTATAGATTCCCGAAAACCCGGTTCAGCGATCAGGCAGAGATCTTGGTTTGTGTTCCAGAATCATAGTTTTGGGCAGCTTCTTCCTTCAAACGATACAGAGCCGTACATCCATAAATACCATAGAATTCAAATAGGTCCGAATCCAATCCAGTGTTGACTGCCTGGTAGACACCGTAATCCTTGTTGTCCTCTTCACGATTTCGGGGATCATTGAAATCATGGAACAAACAAAATCCACCCGGAGTGATCACAGATGCGAGTTCTCGGCAGACATTCAATACTGGCTCATAGGCATGAGAATGATCAATAAAAGCGAAGGCAAACCGCTTTCCACCATCGCGAAGAGTGCGAATTGCCAAGGCACCTTCCGAGCAAATCGTGGTGACCAGATCCGAAACTTGATTGCGGCGCAGAGTATCAGCCGTTTTTCGGACACATTTCGGGCTCATATCAACGCTGTAGATGTGTTTTTCAGAGGGCGCGTTTCGAACCGCATTTGCCATGATGGTTGTACTCAACCCTCGGAAGGAACCCAGTTCCAGTATGTCACCTTGGGCGAAGTATGCCATTTCATACAACTTCAGCGCGTCTGCCCGGTGCAACCATCCCGGAATATACTTTTGAAGACGCCAGCCTTTGTTTTCCAGTTGAATCAGCGATCCGTTTTTCACTCGACACATGGAGAGTAGTTCATGTGTTGAGTCAATATAACTTTTCTCCGTATCAGAAGTACTGGTTAATTCAAAAGTGGGGCGATATGCCGGGCAGCTCGATCCCAACTCTTTGACCGTCATGAATGTTTCCTGATGTCTGTTCATTTTTCAGAGATCCTTCTCTCGAATAGTTCCAATATGAATGGCAGACTGCGAGGGACAGTCAAATTTGTCGGATCCTATCATTATTCGAGATCCTGTCAAGAAAAGCTGAAAGTACTGTCCATATGAATATTTTTGTTGCTGTAAACGATCATCAGATCGTCGTCTGGGCTTTTTCCTTTACCTGCATGTAACTCATATATTGCGGCACCCCTGGTACGAATCGAGAATAAGCAGCAACTCAGCCCCGTACTTTACGAACAGAAATGCCAGCGGTCACAACTGGCTGAGCAGGCGCTTCATTGGTTATTGATTCGATCACGATTCAGCATGATACTGTGGGACTGTTGAACTGGAGCATATTGCAAAATCAATCAAAGCGGCATTGGTAGAGGACGGTGAGTTCTGGAGTATCGGAGAAAATGTTGGTCGAAATGGGACGCGGCTGCATGAAGATGCTTTGGAAATCGCAAATACTCATTTTACGAATCTTCCACAAAAATACAGACTGAATCGAAATCCGGGAGTTGAATCCCGCATGGATGAGTTCCTGCTGAATCATGATTGCTATCTGGCTACATTTGAAGGCATTCGCAGTCAGGATATGTTGCCGATCTTCAGAAGTGAATTTCGTGAAACAGGCTCAATGGTGTTCGACAGCTTTCTCTGGCGGTTATACAACCTGGCTTAAATTGACTTGGATAATGAACTGGGCAAAGCGTACATTGATTATTCATCGACACTGAGATTGATTTTGTAAATTCTGGTAGCGTCTCTACAGCGTATTGGGGCGTTTTCAAGTGAACTGATTTGGTGGTATCCCTCTTTTGTCGGTAGTATCTCGTGTTTTCCCATACATCCTGCGAATTGTGAGTTAGATCATGCTGCTGCCACGCACACCGTGTTGTGTTAAGTACAATTCGAATACTCATTTTTCCGTGGGCGCTGAGTATCTGGTATTTCAAGGGGAAATAAACAAACGTTGCTTGACTTTATCTGCGATAGTGTCGATAATACACTAACAAGGAGATGAGTCATGTCGAAACTATCCAAGATCTATCAGACCCCGCTGGCTTTGCTGACAGACCTGTATCAGCTGACAATGGCCCAGGGCTACTGGAAATCAGGTCGTTCCGAACAGGAAGCGGTGTTTCATCTGTTCTTTCGTAAAAATCCCTTTCAGGGTGGATTTACGATCGCCGCTGGGCTTGAGTATGTGCTCGATTATCTGAACCAGTTTCAATTCACGGACAGTGATATTGATTATCTGGCCGGCCTGGAAGGAAACGATGGCGCGGCTCTCTTTTCCGGTGAGTTTTTACGTTACCTGAGCCAGCTGGAACTTCGCTGTGATCTCGACGCCGTCCCTGAAGGGACTGTCGTCTTTCCCCATGAACCACTGGTCCGGGTGAAGGGGCCCATCCTGCAGTGTCAGCTCCTGGAAACAGCGCTCCTGAATCTGGTCAATTATCAGTCTCTGATCGCCACCAAGTCCGCCCGCATCTGTGCTGCTGCCGGATCTGATCCGGTGCTGGAGTTCGGCCTCAGACGCGCCCAGGGAATCGATGGAGGCCTGGCCGCCAGCCGCGCCGCCTATCTGGGAGGCTGTTCTGCCACATCGAATGTACTGGCAGGAAAGCTGTTTTCGATTCCCGTGAAAGGCACACACGCTCACAGCTGGGTCATGTCCTTTGACGATGAACTGTCTGCGTTCGAAGAATACGCGGAGGCGATGCCGAACAATTGTGTGTTTCTGGTAGATACCTATGACACGTTGGATGGCGTGCGGAATGCGATCCAGGTGGGGCTCCAATTGCGTGAAGCGGGGCATGAAATGGTGGGGATTCGCCTCGACTCGGGTGACCTGGCCTATCTCAGTATCGAAGCGCGGCAGTTGCTGGATGAAGCCGGCTTGACGAAGGTTGCCATCGTCGCCAGCAATGATCTGGATGAAGGCATCATCACCAGCCTCAAATCGCAGGGGGCAACGATCGCGGTCTGGGGCGTGGGAACAAAGCTGGTCACCGCCTACGATCAGCCGGCGCTGGGAGGCGTTTACAAACTCGGGGCAATCCAGAATGAAACCGGCGTCTGGGAGCGCAAACTCAAACTCTCGGAACAGGCTATTAAAACATCCACTCCCGGTATTCTGCAGGTGCGCCGCTTCTTCAATACGGAAGGAGCGATTGCCGACATGATCTATGATGAATTAAATCCACAACCCGTCAGCGATATTGTGGTCGATCCCCTGGATCCGACCCGACGTCGTCTGCTCAGCCGGGACCTGAAAGCAGAAGATCTGCTGATCCCCGTTGTCAGGTCAGGAAAAGCCGTCAACGACTGCGAATCACTGACGGAGATTCGGCAGCGTGTCCAGCTGCAACTCTCACAGTTTCATACCAGTATCCGCCGTCATACCGCGCCGCATCAGTATCCGGTGGGACTCGAACAGGAACTGCATGAATTTAAAACAGCAGAAATACTCAGAGCACGGCACCCTCATCCGCTGTAGTGGAATTCGTAAGTAGGAAAAACAAGGAAAGAAAGTGAGATAAACGGCCATGCAACTCATTCAGGTCGCTGCAGTTGCTCTCAACCAGACGCCGCTGGACTGGACAGGCAATCTAAAACAGATTCAATCAGCAATTTCCACGGCACGCGCAGATGGCGCCAGCCTGATCTGTCTGCCTGAATTATGCATCACTGGCTATGGTTGTGAAGATGCGTTCTTTTCACCCGATGTGCAACGGAGAGCCCTGCACGCACTGCAGAAAATACTTCCCTTGACGGAAGGCATCATCGTTTCGGTGGGGCTTCCCCTGTTCCACGGAGGCGCACTTTATAACTGTGCCTGCCTGATCGCCGATCAACGGATCCTGGGCTTTGTCGCGAAAAATCATCTGGCAGGAGACGGGATTCACTACGAACCACGCTGGTTCAAGGCCTGGAATTCGCCCCATGTGAGTCAGGTTGAAATCGAAGGTCAATCGTATCCGCTGGGGAATCTGATTTTTGAATGCGGTGGCATTCGCATTGGTTTTGAAATCTGTGAAGATGCCTGGGCGGCCCGCCGTCCGGGGCGCGATTTATCTCAAGCCGCCGTCGATCTGATTCTCAATCCCAGTGCCAGCCACTTCGCCTTTGGCAAACAGGAGATCCGTCGCCGCCTGGTACTGGAAAGTTCCCGCGCTTATGGCGTCAGTTATCTCTATTCCAATCTGCTGGGCAACGAAGCGGGGCGTGTGATCTATGATGGAGCCACGTTGATCACCGGCAATGGTGCCCTACTGGCAGAAGGGCCGCGGCTCTCATTTCAGGACGTCGTCGTCACCTCGGCTGTGATCGACATTGATCTGACGCGCATGAATCGAGCCCGCCTGGTGAGCTTTCAGCCAGATCAACAGGGGCAGAGTGAACGCCGGGTGGTCGCGTCGTTTCGGTTTCCACAGATTGCACCTGACCCCGCCATTCCCGCAGCAGCAACCTGGGAAACTTCGCAAGCCGTCAAAGCAGAAGAGTTCTCCCGCGCCGTTGCTCTGGGGCTGTTTGATTACCTGCGCAAAAGTCGCTCTCATGGCTTTGTGATTTCCCTGAGTGGCGGAGCCGATTCTTCTGCCGTCGCAGCACTCGTCTGGCTTCTGGTGAAACTGGGAATCGCTGAGCTGGGACTTCAGACCTTCCGGTCAAAGTTATCTCACATTCCCGAACTCACACAAGCTACAGCATCAGACGATCTGGTCTTCCGTTTGCTCACATGCGTCTATCAGTCGACGCGCAACAGTTCCGAAACCACAGAACAGGCGGCCGCACACCTCGCAGCAGCAATTGGGGCAGATTATCTCAAACTGGACGTGGATGCGATCGTAGAGGATTATGTCGAACTTCTCTCAACTGCCCTGGGACGTGAATTGAACTGGAATACGGATGATATTGCGCTGCAGAACATTCAGGCCCGCGTGCGTGCACCGGGAGTCTGGATGATCGCCAACCTGCGGAATGCACTTCTGCTGGCGACCAGTAACCGCTCTGAAGCCGCGGTCGGCTACACCACGATGGACGGCGATACCTGTGGCGGACTTTCTCCGATCTCTGGAATTGATAAAGCTTTTTTGCGGCAGTGGCTGCAGTGGCTGGAAAAA
>TARA_R100001132_G_scaffold11507_1_pt1 | contig 15715 bp, 13 predicted proteins | sample TARA_R100001132 | Tara Oceans TARA_R100001132 (sample SAMEA2621247) | marine metagenome | biome: marine biome (ENVO:00000447); feature: mesopelagic zone (ENVO:00000213); material: "saline water (ENVO:00002010), including plankton (ENVO:xxxxxxxx)" | depth 800 m | reverse complement strand
TCACAAAAATCGAAGTATCAATCAAACGAGTCCGGTCCAGTGAATCACGCATAAAACGCCCCTGTAATAATTCGGAATTTGCAGAAAGAGCGGATGCTGCAATTTCAACCGAGGGCGTAATTGAACGAATCAGAGAACGAATTGTGCTGTCGGCAGGTGTTGTATCCGGCCTGGGGTTCAAATACTGATCCACGGCAGCCGTGACTGCTCCGCAGCCGGTATGCCCCAACACGACGACACCTTCGATGGCAGGAAGATGCTCTACCGCGTAGGAAATACTCCCCAGGCACTCTGTAGAAGCGATATTCCCTTCCAGCTTCACTTCAAAAAGATGGTTCGGCTCCTGCTGAAACAACTCCATGACGGGGACACGTGCATCAGAGCAGGCCACCACTGCAGCCCTGGGTGTAGTAGCTGGTATATCGCCGGGATCTCCCAGTCGTTCCAGGTAATTTTTCGAGACTCGTCTGACGGTCGGATTGTCAATATTCAAATCTGTTTTCCGAAGCTGCTTCTGTTGAAATTCGCTTCTCAACAGTTCCACAAATTCCATGTTGCCATGATTCAAGACTTCTTTCATACACGGACATGACTGTTTTAAAGGGGGAGGAACCATCTGTATCTCCTAATCACAGGTTTCTGCTACATCCATTCAGGGAGTAATCACAAGTTTTAAAACATGCTCTGGCTGGACCTCAGGACGTTCCAGCCAGAGCGATCCGGGTCATGCCACTGGAATCGTATTCATGACCACCTGTGCAACCAACATGTAGACGGGAATACCGATGGTAACATTGTAAGTAAACGTAAGCCCCAGAGATGCCGCGAGAGGCAGCGTGGGACTGGCTTCGGGGATGGCAAGTCTCTGCACAGCGGGTACAGCAATATAGGATGCTGCCCCACATAAAACGGCAAAGAGAGCATAGGTCCCCAGGTCAAAAGGCTGCCCGAGCACAATGCTGTAGCCATGGGCAACCAGAATTCCAAATGTTGCAAAGACGTTCGGAGCGAGTACACCAAACATGATGAATCGCCAGCCGGCGGTCTTGAGATCTTTCAAACGACGGCAGGCGGTGATGCCCATTTCCAGCAGGAACAGACACAACATGCCATGAAAAATATTAACAAACAGAGTATCGTCTGCCCGGGTCACGGCTTCCCCCTGCAGTCTTCCCAGAAACCCGATGATAATCCCGCCAAACAGCAGGTACAGCCCGGGATTCAGAAAGACTTCATGCAGAAGCTCTTTACTGAAGATCGGTTGTTTATCCGTTTCGACATCCAGTTCCTGTTTTGAAGCTGTGACCGTTTGACGTCTGTCTGCAACAGCGGTTGCAGTACGACCGTGGGTGGGACTGGCATGGGAGCGGGTTATGGGTTCGTCTGTTTCATCTTCATCGATAGTGATTTCTCCTGCCCCGCCAGCCCCGGCCAGCGCCAGCTCTGGATGGACCACAGGCTGATAACCGGGTTCATGCGGCATATTCCCTTGAGGATCCATCCCTTTCTGACGTAAGCGTGAAACCAGATAAAGGGCAACCAGACATCCTGGTATTTCCATCACCGCCAGCATCACAGGCATGTAAGCAGCGTAGGCGATGTTGGCAGCCGAAATCACACCCAGGCAGGTTACGAATGTTCCCGCAGAGTCAGATCCATAAAACCCAGCCACTGTAGCCGCATCGACCTGTCTCAGTTTTGTGCCACGTTTCAGGACCAGGTAAGCCACAATCCCAATACACAGGTTTGCAACAAAGCCGATCGCCATGAATCCCAGTGCCTGTCCAAACTCGGCCAGTGAAAGCGACGCCAGCTCTTCCCCTCCGTGCCAGCCGATGGCAACCAGCAGGTAGAGCGTCAAACCCTGGTACACGGCTTTGGGAAATTCAAAAGGTACTTTCAGAATAGGAATCAAAAAGCCCATGTAGAAAAACAGAAGCAGTGGTTTGAAAAGGTTATGAGCAAAATTATGAAGGAATTCTTCTAACAATCGAGTACTCCTCGGGTTGGCAGGTGTTGTCCGTCGTTTTGCCGAACGGGAATTTCACTTCATTCCGTTTTGCAGACAGCAAATGAACAATCCCTTCCTCTTGCAATCAGCATACCAGCAGATTCAAATTACCAGTAAAGTTTTCCCCCTTTGCGATTTCCTCCTGAAAAACAGTCGTTTTACAAATGAAATATTTATTTACGCTTCTATCCCCAGAGCTGATAAACGGAATCCAGCCCCCTTCCCGAGGCTGACAGGTGCAAGATATTGCAGACCGAACGCAACAACATGCAGAACAGAGACCGGGACTACTGATTCGATCGCATCTCAAATTGAGTTTCCTGGATACGTTACCCGGATGCGTTGCCCGCCGAGAAGTCTTTGAAATCTCTGGATTTCATGCGGTGCTGTCACTACTACAGGATGTTCATCTGAGAATGAACGGGAGATATCTGGTAGGATCTGTTTTCACAGCCGCTCCAGCCGGGAGATCCGGTGGGGCAGTCAGAGCTCCAGAAAGCCAAACGGATTCCCGAGCGCATGACCTTCAATCGTAGCGTCTCTCAATCTATTCAGCTCGGTCCAAATGTGTTGTAGACGCTTCCGTAAAACCAGGACACAGGCTCATGACAGATTTATTGTCTACGAATGAAATTGATTATCGATTCAGTGTGGCTGTTTGCCGGCTGTTGCATCAGGTCGAGATATCGATCCGGACTGTCTGCTGTGGATGTAGGGAATTTTCTCTAAAGGCCCGGAGGAGTCAAGCGGAGATGAATAAAAGCCGTTGGCGATACGCGCTGATTTGTTCTGATGCCGGGATGATCAGGCATGATGCCGGGGCGGGAGTGGGTCGATGTGTGTCGATAGATGGAGTTCTTTTGAGCAGTTTTTCATTGAATTGTGCTGAAACAAGGGACTTTTATAGTGCGGATCCAGTAACTGGTTCGCAGTCTTTCGTTAAAAAAATACTGTTTTATGCGTAGTCGGTTTCACGGATCATCGCTGACAGCCGTCAAAGGGAATTGATCCAGAGAGGGATTTATGAAAACAGGTCAGTCTGATTCTGATCACAGGGTGGTTTTAGTGCTGCGAGATCTGTTCCTGCTCGCTACGTTTCTGTTCATCCACGGCTTTGTGGTGTTCCCAGTTACCGCCCGCGCCGGAACGCCGCTCATCCAGGTTTCTCAATACACTGGCTTTTCCATAAAGCAGAACGCGATCGTTAACCTCCAGCTCAGTCTCTCCCCGGGGAGCACCGACATAGGTTGTATCCGGCTTTTCAATCCCCAGCACGAGGATCCCTTCAGAATCCAGTTTGAGCTCATTCAATGTTTTTTCAGCAAGCCAGTCACCCGGGTTCACATTCAGTTCCACGACGATATAGTCATCCGTCAGATGGAGGAGCCCTGCATAATCTCGAATTTCAAGATCGGTCCAGCGCTGCAGCGCGTTCTGAATGATTCGGGAGATACGCTGATCAATCCATTCACTGTAAGCGATCATCCACAGCAATGATAATCCCCCGGCCAGCAGCGCGACTCGTAACCAGAGACCAGTATTCGAGTCGGCCCCGACAAAGGAGATGATCAGAGATGAAATCGCCGTCACGATCCCCGCATTTCCCAGAATCATCAGTGTCATGATAATTTTGCGACGAACGGGGTGACGCATGACCTTTTCGGTTTCACTGGAAGTGAATCCGGTACTGGTAAAAGCGGACCGCGCCTGAAAGCGTGCCAGCGGAGTGGAAAGCCCGGTCAACGTTAATGCGATTGTTGCCACGCGAACCACAATGATCGAAACGACAATAATCACAATCAGTGAAATAATCGCGAACATGTTACTGTTAAGTTCAAGTTTTCAGGACAGATTCACATTACTACGAAACTGTTATTTTTTCGCAATAACCCAGACGGCGTGAACAAGACCTGGAATATAACCACAAAGAGTTAGCACAATGTTTAACCAGAAATGCATTCCCAGTCCGACCTGCATTAACACTCCCACCGGTGGCAGAATGATTGCCAGAATGATTCTGATCACATCCATGAAGGTAGAAGAAGATTGTTGCGGAGTATGGTGCGGATGAGGTTGAACGTGTTGAGAGTACTGAGTTGACATAATCTATTTCCTTTCTGAATTGCGTAATGCAATCTGCTGAGATGTCACTTGAGACGAACACTGAGTTCACAGTCATTCCGATAACGATCCTGATTCGCTTCCGGATCAATTATTTTCAAAGTGACTTAACAGAATAGAATGCACATCCCGTACCAATCCACCAACACGGTGAACACAAACTGTACAACCTTAGAAAACAGGGCTTTTATGTATTTTATGGACCGAAGAACCACAGACCGGGAGCGCAAAACTGGCTGCAAAGAGACCGGCTTGAATGCACAGACACCATTTTTGACTGGATCCAGGTTTACTGACATAATCCAGGTTTACTGACACATCTCCCGGCCAGTGGGGCCAGGGGATCAGTTTGAGTGATGCGATCCTGAATTGTGATGCGTTCTGGAAAACTGTTGATGCAGAAATTTCAATCCCCAAACATCATTGTCAGCAAGCATCAGGACTGTTCCGCTTTCCAGGCAGTCAGCGCTTCATTGAGACGGCTGTATTCTGATTCCAGCTTTGGAATCACTGCCTGCACTTCCTGAAGATCACCCTGACGTCCATATTCCTCGATCGTTTTTGCCGCTTCGACAGCTGGGTAAGCATTAAAGTTGGCACAGAGCCCCTTTAAACTGTGCGCGGCGCGTGTCAGCTCTTCTGCATCACCGGCGGCTGTCTGCTGATTGATTTCTGCCAGCAGTGTCGGTGCATCTTCGAAGAAGAAGCTGACCATATCGTCGAGAATTTTGGGATCATCGCCGACCCGTTTGAGAGCGGCCTGCATATTGATGGCCGGCCGGGAATCTGCCGTCGGCTGATTTTCCGGTTCAGAACCAGACTCAATCGGCTTAGCTTCAGCCTGTTGCTGTAAGAGTTCTGAACTGTCAGAAAGATCCTTCTTCGAGTCAATTTTTCCATTACGCATTGCCAGTCGCTCCAGAACCAATATCAGTTTATTGGCATCGATTGGTTTAGAAATATAGCTATCCATGCCTGCAGCAATACATTTATCACGATCGCCGCGCATGGCATAGGCCGTCATCGCAATGATGGGAGTATGCACACCGGAGCCATATTCCTGCTCACGAATCATGACAGTTGCCTGCAGCCCATCCATCGTAGGCATCTGCACGTCCATTAATACGACATCAAACGGTTCACTTCGCAGATAGTCTACCGCTTCGCGACCATTATCGGCAATCACACAGTGGTGTCCCCGTTTCTTCAGGATCGCCGTAATCACTTTCTGATTTGCGGGTGTGTCTTCGGCTACCAGAACTCTCAGTGGCTTTGTTGATTCTCTGATTTTGTTGATAGTGGAGCGTTCCAGATGAGGCCCTTTTAAGGCAGTCATGATGGCATCCAGGAGATCAGACTGGGATACTGGCTTTTCCAGATATGCGGAAATATCAAGCCCCTGGCATCGCTCGTTGAAAATCTGATGGTCGGCTGAAGACAGCATCAGAATCGTCGCGGAATCAAGCAGACCATCCTGTCTGGCTTTTTCGAGCAGCATAAAACCATCGGTTTCCGGCATGAGCGCATCCACGATCACCAGTGGATAATTCTGATCGCTCTCCCTGAGGGCAGAGAGTTGATCTAATGCATCCTGGGCAGACTCAACAGGAGTTGGGGCCATGGACCAGTTCGTCAACATCTCTTCCAGAATCACACGATTCGTCTCATTATCGTCGACTACCAGAACCGGAAGATCCCGTAATTCCGAGACGGAGGATTCGACGTCATCCGTTTTCGACACTTCCGGTTCCGCTACCGTCAGGCTGACTTGAAATGAAAAGCGACTCCCTTTTCCCGTTTCACTGGTTAAGAACATTTTCCCTTGCATTAAACCAATCAGTTCATGACAGATCGCCAGCCCCAGGCCCGTGCCCGAATAATGCCGCGTGGTCGATGCATCCGCCTGCGCAAAGGGGGCAAAGATCCGTTCCTGATCTTCCGCTGCGATTCCAATACCTGTATCGGACACACTGAATTCCAGCAGTGGTTTTTCTCCCGGCGGAATGTGGGAGAGTGGGTCTGCTGCCGACTGCTTAACAGAATCTGCAGAACCTTCAACCGAAGACTCAATCACTTTGACGTCAACCACCACTTCACCCTGCTCTGTGAATTTGATCGCATTCCCTGCCAGATTCGTCAGTATCTGCCGCAGGCGAACCGGGTCACCCAGAACCTGAGTCGGTACCCGTTTATCGATTCGGCAGATCAATTCCAGACCTTTCTCGCAGGCCCGCAGCGAAAGTGTTTTCACTGCTTCATCGAGCATGACCCGCAGATTAAATGGCACCGGCTCGAGTTCAAAACGCCCTGCTTCCAGTCGCGAAAAGTCCAGAATATCATTCACCAGTAGAAGCAGTGAATCAGCGGAATCTTTAGCCGTCTGTAAATAATCCCGCTTGAGGGGCGTCAGGTTTTCCTGCAATGTCAATTCGAGCATCCCCAGAATCGCATTCATGGGAGTTCTGAGTTCATGACTGACATTCGCCAGAAATTCGCCTTGCGCACGGGTTGCCTGCTCGGCTTCATCCTTTGCCTTGCTGAGTTCTTCTTCACGCCTCCGCCTGGCAGTGATGTCTCTTTCGATACTGGAGGATCCGACGACCTGATGATCCATTCCACGAATGGGAGAAACAGTAATGGCCACATCGATAATGGTTCCATCTTTCCGCATGCGTCTCGTCTGAAACTGATCCAGCCTGCGTCCTGTTTTCATCGCTTCCAATATCTCTGATTCTTCACGGGCCATGCCCGGCGGTAACAGAATCGATACGGTTTCACCAATCACTTCGTCTTCCAGCCAGCCGTAGATCACCTCGGCTCCATTATTCCAGGAGGAAATTGTCCCATCGGGCGCTTTTCCTATAATTGCATCTCCCGAAGAATCGACGATGGCAGCCAGTCTCGTACGTTCTTCCTGCCATTGAACCCGTTCGATCACATGCCTGATCAGATTACTGACTCCGCGAGATAACGCCAGCAGATTCAGGTCGGGCGAAGTCAGTTTGGTATTAAAAAATTCGACAACCGCGATTACATCGCCGTCGAGTTTTACAGGAAATGCGAAAGCGGAGCGAACATCCAGTCCTGCGAAGTTTCGCTTATGAATGATTGTATCTTCATTTTCAAAGTTTGTGATCCAGACTGGTTCGCCACGACTCCAGACGTAACCCGGAATATCTTCCCCGGGCGCAAACGTTTGCTTCTCTGATTCAGTACGCAATTCCAAAAAATGATCTCGATTTTGCAGATGCCAGATCCGAGATGAAATCAGACGATTTCCCCCTTGTTTTCGCAGATAGGCATGACCAATGGGCCAGCCGGATATTTCACCAAGATTGGCAACACAAATTCGTAAAGCGTCTTCCAGGGCATCATTGGTTGAAGACGAAAAGCTTGCCTGTTGCAGTAAAGCCGCCTCAAGTTTCTCACGGGCAATCAACTGCTCAGCTTCTTTTCTGTCTGAAACATCTCTGACAAAAGCATTGAAGATTATCTGACCGTTCCATTCAATCTGGGTCACCATCATTTCAATGGGAAATTCATGCCCGTTCCTGCGGAGCGCCGTCAGTTCCATTTTATTGTTGATGACCCGCTTTTTCCCCGTCGTTTTGAACAACCGAAGCCCCTCCTGGTACTGCTCAACATATTGGGGAGGGATGATTAACTCGCAAACGGGATTTCCGGCTGCTTCATTTCTGGACCAGCCAAAAATTTCTTCTGCCCGCCGATTCCAGTCCAGGACACAACCATCCAAATTCATGGTAATGACGGCATCCATCGCGGAATCGACAATTGTCTGCAACCGGTCATCGGAGGCCCATAAAGCATCATTCGGGAAATCTGGCTTTGATGAGAGTCCCATTCGTTTTTGCGCCCGACTGGAAATAAAGATTAGAAACGTTAGTGAATTTTTGAAGTGGAAAGGGATATGACATTAATTTAACAAAATGAACTTGAAACGTCCACGACTAGCCCCACCGGGCAGGAAATCTCAACCAGTATCGGGCAATATTTCTCTAACAGCAAAGATCTTCAGTATAATACTCTCGCAAACAATTTCGCGTTGATTGCTCTATCACATCATCTGGGAGTTTCTAAAGCTTGAGGCTGCTCAGCACTGACGTCTGGTTCAGCTTCGACGGGTTCTTCAGTATCAATTTCGTCTTCTGCCTTGTCGATCAACTTTCGTCCTTCCCTGGCTGCATCTTTCACCAGGTCTTCCCCTTTTTGAACTGCTTCTTCCGTGTCCTTTTTTACTTCATTTTTATGAATGGTCATACTTGCGCTGTCATCCTTCTCAGAAAAGGAAATCCAACCTCCCAGCACCATTGCGACTAAAGCAACTATAATCAGTACGATGATGATGACGCTTCGCATCTGCCTTCTCCAGTAAGATGAACTATTGCTGCCAGGGAGAAATAAACCGGACCGACGGCACTTTTTAGAGCCGTCGGCCGATCGCCTCAGCAGTTTCGCTTCAAGAGTAACGTTGACTCATCAAAGCTCTATTCTGTGGGGATCCTTTTCCCTGTCAGCAGGCTGATGACTGCTAATATGAGAAAGATAAAGAAGCAGATTTTGGCAGCGCCATAGGCCATGCCGCCGACCAGACCAAAACCAAAGAGTCCCGCTACCAGTGCAATTACTAAAAACATCAATGCCCAACTCAACATGGTGATACCCTTTCAATTAGTGGGATTGTAATCTCCTCTGAAACCGGTCTCTCAATTCCGATCCGGCTGATAATAAAAGGTCAACAGACCAACCAGCCAACCAGGAATGCCCTGGCTCATTTGATTTACATGTTTCAATTTTTATTCGCGATGCTGCGATAAAACTGAATATCGCAATCGCTGTGCCAAGTTGGACCACCTGAAAGATGAATCAACGTAAAGCATTATACCAGAATACGATAAGAATCTGCCAAAATGCACATACGCAGATCTTGATGCAAAAAATCGATTGCTGATCGCTCGCCAGCCAGGGAAATTGCGCGTTAAGCGACCGCTGTCAGTTCTCTCAGGAAAAGAGGCTCCAGACTGGACAAAGTTTAATAAAACAGTAATCCAGGAGAATACCAGCGCAGGCTGCACGACCATCTGTTGCAGCTGCCGGCTGATGCGATTTTACGAATGACTAATCAGCGTCGTCATCAATACTCACTGTTTTCGCCAGCGAGATGCCAAACTGGGCAATGCGATCGCGAATCTTTCCGCGCGTAATACCCAGGATTTCTGCAGCACGAGTCTGATTACCTCCGGTTTCATTCAAGACTCGAGTCAGCAGGTATCTTTCCATGGCTTCCAGAGTCTCACTGTATAAATCCGTCGACTGTTCAGCGAGACGTTGATCCACAAACAATCGTAAATCCGATAAGGGAAAATCATCACTTCCCACATCCATTTGTGTATCAAACGGCATAGCCTGGGTGTTGAACCGCCTGGACAGTTCCTCCGGCAGAAAAGAAGGAACAATCACTGGAGTCGTACTATTCAACAGTGACTGCCGAACGACACTCTGCAGCTCTCTGACATTTCCAGGCCAGTGATACTGAATCAATAGTTCCAGCGCTTCTGAAGAAACTCCTTCCGTCTCAGTGCGCCCCATTTCATAACATGCCTCATTCAAATAATGCTCAACCAGCAATGCAATGTCATCACCGCGATTACGTAAGGGAGGCAGTGAAATGGTCATTCCATTGAGTCGGTAGAACAGATCTTCGCGAAACAAACCCGATTTCACCATATCTTCCAGATTGCGATTCGTAGCGGCAATAATTCGTACATCGGTTTCAATTGTTTTATTGCCTCCGACCCGTTCAAACTTTTGCTCCTGCAGCAGTCGCAATACTTTTCCTTGAGTCAGTTGCGACATATCTCCCACTTCATCGAGGAATATGGTTCCCCCGTTGCATTGTTCGAATTTACCGATCCGTTGTCGGTCTGCCCCTGTAAATGCCCCTTTTTCATAACCAAACAGTTCACTTTCCAGTAACGTTTCGGTTAAGGCAGCACAATTGACTGCCATAAAACATTCTTTGGAACGAGGGCTATGCTGATAGATTGCCCGGGCAACCAGTTCTTTACCGGTACCGCTTTCCCCCCGGATCAGAACATTGACGTTTTCCGCCGCCACACGTCCGATCGCCTTGAATACTTCCAGCATTTGTGGACTGCGGCCTACAAACTGGTCCCCTTTACCGGTTTTGGCATCGCCTACCGGTAACGCTACCGGGATATTCATCAGCCGACGTGTCTCAATGGCTTTCTGTGCCAGCAGATTCAATTTGGGGAGATCCAGTGGCTTGGCAAGATAATCAAACGCCCCCAGTTGCATGGCCTCAATCGCAAGGTTACTCTCGCTGGAAGAAGTGATAAACACGACGGGCAAACGTCGATCCAGTTTATGTATCTCTCGAAAAATATCCAAACCGGATACACCAGGCAACATGATATCCAGTAGAACGACTTCCGGCGAACTCGCACGAATCGCATCCATGGCTTCGTCTGCAGTACCTGCGGTCATGACGTCAATGTTCACTTTTTCCAGTGATCGGCGGACCATTTCCCGTACAGTACGATCATCATCCACTACTAATGCCTGAGACATATCTTTATCTTTTTATCCAAACTGATTTATTGAAGTGCTATATTTGATTTCACTTGTATAGTGCCATTCTATCAATCTCACTTCTGCATTACAAAGATCCGTAACGAAAATCCATGACAACTGGTTTCCTTTCTGAACCAATAACCAAAACTGAATTGAACTTAGAACGTCATTCCATCAGGAATGTCATGAAAGCAGGTCATTAAACAGAATTATATCGGGAAACAAGTTCAATCAAGAGGTTTTCTTTTCCTGGAGCGGAAGAGAGAAAGTAGCTCTGTCTCTACTGATCCACCTAAACCAGGACAGGCCCCCTTTCTGGTCAATGATGAAATTATACTAGAAATCCGGTTTACGATTGATTGACTGTATGTAGTTCCAGGTTTACACTTTAAGCATCAATCACCTGCTCCCGAAGGCAGGTCACCAGCAGGCCTATGACAGCCCTGCGGCGAACTAACCATGTACGCCGCAGGGCTTTTTTTATTGCCAGGCTGTGTTTCCTCGCTTTGCTGACTGATTGTCAAGCAAACCGGTTCCTCAGCGGTCGCTTAAAACCAGCTTTGAATGGAATAACTGAGACTGCGAATCGTTTCGAAAAGAAAATTGAATTCAGCTTATTTCATTAAAAACAAAGAGCCTTTTGTATGATTAACAATGATTTTCGTGATGAACGAAAGGAAATTTCAGCGAGTGGCACACGATCTGCATTTCGTCTCCAGGCAGAACCAGGAAAGGAGACAGAAATGTTTCGGAGCACCAATGAACTCAATGGCTACAAAGTTCTGGCAACCGATGGAGATTGTGGAACAGTTCAGGATTTTCTGTTTGATGATGTTTCCCACATCATGCGTTATCTCGTAGTAAATACCGGGGGATGGCTTACAGACCGTCAGGTTCTGATTTCGCCCGTTGCCATCGATCAGCCGGATTTAGACAGCTATGAATTACCGACCGTACTTTCAAAAGCAAATATAGAAGCCGCGCCTGCTGTAGAAACAGAACAGCCTGTCTCACGACAGTATGAAACAGCACTCGCGTCGTTCTACAACTGGCCTGTTTACTGGGGAAGTTCGCTTACGCCTGTGATGAACCGTCCCACCGCTTCGGTGGAACTCGAAGAACGTGTTGCGGCCAGGGATGGCGACCCCCATCTACGAAGTGTCAACGAAGTGACAGGCTATAAAATTCAATGCATGGAAGACACGATAGGCCATGTGGAAGACATGATTGTCGATACGGAAAGCTGGAGTTTACGATATCTGGTGATTGATACCCGTAACTGGCTGCCAGGCAAAAAAGTGATTATCGCTTTCGACTGGCTCACTCATTTTACGTGGGAAGATCACAAAGCACATCTGGATTTAACAAGATCACAAGTGGAAAACGCTCCCACCTATGATCCTCGACTCCCTGTCAATCGCGCTTACGAAACACAACTCTATGATTTTTATGGACGTCCTACTTACTGGTAGCGCAGCTGAGAATCCATAAAAAAACATATCTGGCATGAAAAAGCCTAACTACCTGATTTTAACGGGCTCCCGGTGCGCACACAGCGAACCAGGTCAATTTAAATAAAAAGGAAACCGTTATGAAAAACAGCATCATCAATTCATGTTTCTTATCGCTGGCTCTCCTGTTGATGTCAGCCACAGCATTCACCCTGGCAGGTTGTGAAGAAAAAGAAAAAGTACTCGATATCGAAACACCGAATGGTGAACTTGAGATTTTACGTGACAAGGGAGATGGCGACGTCGGTGTGGATCTCAAGAAGAAAGAGTAACGCGAAAACCAATCGTTTTGCTGATTACCAGTCTGGAATCAGCAGTAATATCACTGTTTAAAAAGATTTATTTCAATACTGGAGAAGAATGATGAATTCAGATCAATTCGAAGGAAAATGGAAACAGATTAAAGGTCAGGCGAAACAGAAATGGGGAGAGCTGACCGACGATGAAATCGACCAGATAAACGGGAAGCGGGAAAATCTGGTTGGCAAAGTCCAGGAGCGCTATGGAATCGCCAAGGAAGAAGCAGAAAAACAGGTCTCTCAGTTTGAGAGTTCCTGCCACTGCTGAAACTGATCACTTTATGAATATTTAAAACTATCATCAGCTGATAATAAACCCTGCAGATGATCCAGGACTGCCAGCGAATATTCGCTTAAACGGAATTACATACCGGTTTTTTGAGTCAGTCAGCTGCATTGTCAAGACAGGAAACATTATCAGCTGTGATAGTTACTTCTGGTCATATCAAACTTCAAATTCTTTGAAACCCGTGGGAGAAATAAGATGAAACGATTTACTGCACTCGCAAGTATGATTGCGTTTAGCGTCACTGCTCTATGTCTGGCCGGAAGCACCTATGCATTCGACAATCCAAATGAAGAGAAAGTACAAGCACCGGAAAACTCCAAAAATTCCAAAGCTGACAAAAAAGCATCCAGGGCTGATAAAAGAGCCGATCGAGTTGATAGAAAACATATGGATAAAGCGGGCATCGTGACCCGCGCCAGTAAACTGATCGGCATGAACATCCAGAATCCTCAGGGAGAGAGCCTGGGTGAAATCAATGACCTGGTCATGAATACTTCCACCGGGGAAGTCAAGTATGCAGCTGTGACTTACGGAGGATTTCTCGGGGTGGGAAACAAAATGTTTGCCGTGCCCTTCGAAGCATTCAACATCAAGCAGAAACCGGATTCAACAGAACACACACTGGTTCTGAACGTGAATCAGAAACAGCTGGAAGGCGCGACTGGCTTTGATGAAGATCACTGGCCCGACTTCGCGGATGCGAGCTATCTTTCTGATCTCAATAAACGCTATAATGTCAAACACAAAAGAATGAACAAAGACGAAACACGTCAGACCAAAGCAGGTAAATTAGATCCCAAGACTTCGGGAAAAAATGTACGAGTCAGCCAGTTAAATGGTATGAATATTCAGAACGCAGAAGGAAAAAGTGTGGGTGAAATCAATGATATTGTCATCAATGCTTCACACGGAAAAGTTCAATATGCGGCTGTCACCTACGGGGGTTTCCTCGGGGTTGGCAACAAGATGTTCGCAGTTCCATTCAAAGCATTTGAAATAAAACAGAATCCTGAAGAGCCGGAAGAGCAGATTCTGGTTTTGAATGTCACACAGCAACAGCTCGAAGGAGCCCAGGGATTTGATGAAGATCACTGGCCCGACTTTGCAGATCCTGACTTTTCCAAAGAGCTTCATAAACGCTATCGGATTGAAGCTGATCACAAAGACCGTGATGTGAAAGTGAATATCGATACCTGATCCGGATCAGGACTTGATTGAAAAGCTCCAGTGTTCCAAACGCTGTGAGGAGTGATTTACTGCTCACAGCGTTTTTTTGTATCATTTTCCAGTCTCATAATACCATAATTGAATACAATCATTTGTATCCATCACTGCTTCCTGCAAAACAACTTTTGAGAAACAATATAGAAGCGGAGCCCCTCAAAGCATGAGAGCACGACTTGAGAATCTATGGGATTCTTTCCGAACCAGTTTCTGGTTTGTCCCGACGATCATGGCTTTAATGGCAATTCTACTGGCATACGGCACAAATCAACTGGACAGTCTGTTGATTCATTCTGAGCGATCTCTCAGTTGGTTTACCACGACTGCGCCTGCGGCCCGGTCGACATTATCCTCAGTAGCCGGAGCCACGATTGCGCTGGCTGGGGTGGTATTTTCAATCACAATTGTGTCACTGTCAATCGCGTCTTCTCAGTATGGCTCCCGTCTCGTGCGAAATGTGATGGGCGCCAGCATTGCTGACCTCGTGATTGGCCAATACGTCGGAACCAGCCTGTATTGCCTGCTGGTGCTGCAGAATGTCAGAGAAGCACAGGGGGACAGCCCTGGGTTTACTCCTCAGGTGGGTACTTCAGTGGGTCTGCTCCTGGGACTGATCAGCATGGGAATGTTGATCTGGTTTATTCACCATGTGGCCACCGCGATCCAGGCTCCCACCATTATCACAGAAGTCTCGCATGATCTGGAAGAGGCCATTGACCGTCTGTTTCCAGAACGAATGAGCGAGGAATCTGAAAATGAAGTCGATGCGGAACAACCTGATGTACTGAAACAGCAGACATTCCAGGAAATCCTGTCCAGTGTCGGAAAAAATAATGTCACCGTTCCTTCCCATAAAGAAGGCTATATCGAGGGAATCGATGGAGGAAGCCTGATCTCTCTGGCTTTGGAGTTGAATGGCGTTGTCGAACTCATGTGTAAACCGGGTGACTATATTACAAAAGAGCAAATATTAGCACGTATCTGGTTTCAGGATGCGACAGAAACTGAGGAAGCTCATCAGGAACAGACAGAATCGGTTTGCAATACCGTTCATCGGGTCATCATTATCGGACACCGGCGTACTCCACGGCAGGATGTCAGTTATGCTGCACTGGAACTGGTAGAAATTGCAGTACGGGCACTCTCTCCGGGTATCAACGACCCTTTCACTGCGATGACCTGTGTAGACCGCCTGGGAGGTGCGATGGGGCGGTTTGCTGAACGTCCCAAGCCAGCTCAAATTCGAAGAGACAGTGATTCAATTCCTCGGGTACTGGTGACATCAGCAGATGACTTTGCAGATGTTTTAACAGGCTCTTTTGGAATGATCCGGGAATATGGTTTCAGCAGTACTGCGGTTTCACTCAAGATGCTGGAAGCACTGTCTGGAATCGCCAGCCACGCATCACGCCCAGACCATCTGAAAACAATTCTTCAGGAAGCAGAAGCATTGAAGAGTGCATTTGAAGACCATCACATTGTGCAGACAGACCGAATCAAATTTCAGCAGGCATTCCTGCGGTTAACTGAGAAATTGGAGCCAGGCTTGCAAACCACGTAGGAGCCAATCCAGTTAATGGCAGGTTCCTTCCAGATAAGTTTCCATCAATCATAAACGTCAATCATAAACGTCAATCATAAACGTCAA
>TARA_R100001132_G_scaffold27524_1_pt1 | contig 15783 bp, 10 predicted proteins | sample TARA_R100001132 | Tara Oceans TARA_R100001132 (sample SAMEA2621247) | marine metagenome | biome: marine biome (ENVO:00000447); feature: mesopelagic zone (ENVO:00000213); material: "saline water (ENVO:00002010), including plankton (ENVO:xxxxxxxx)" | depth 800 m | reverse complement strand
CCCCGGTTTCAGGACAACGTGCTTCCAGTTTCCCGGTCGCGGGAATATTCGCATCTGCCAGCATTTTCCGGTATTCCATCAGGTTACAGATCGTAATCTGAGGAGTCTCGCCGGCTTCCAGGCCGTTCTCTTTTTCGTATTCGGCAAGGGCCTTTTCCAGGCGTTTGCGTTTGGTCTTAGAGAGTCCTTCTTCACCGATATCAGCCATATAGGTTTCACAGGCGACGGGAGTTTTATCGGCGGTATAAGCGACTGCCACCGAAACATGATCGACCCGGAACCGGGCTTTCGATTCTTTGGAATCGACCATGAAATCATGGAACAGATCAAAGTGCCCGGAGCTCTTCCAGACGCTGGGATGCATGATAATTGTAGTTTCCACCCCCGTCATGCAGAACGGTTTGGGAGCACCTTCCGGCGCAACCAGCTCATTGTGGGTGGTAATCATGTCAGACCACCAGGCCTCACGTACATTCCGTTTGAGTTCGACTCCCAGCGGACCATAATCCCAGAACCCCTGCAGACCGCCGTAAATTTCAGACGACTGAAAAATGAACCCGCGCCGTTTACACAACGCTACGATTTTCTCCATCTCTTTTTTCATTGCTCTGGTCTTTCCCTTTTGTCTGCAGTAAGACATTCTCAGATAAAGATTTTATTTTTACTCATTAAATAGCAGTGGTTCAGTCTGCTGAAATTGACATAATTTTCCCTGATTTGTGACTGTACTCGGGCAGTACCGTATAACGATCCCGGGCAGAACATAATTGAATATCTTCTTCAAAGCCACGTTGAATCAGATTTCGTCCCCCCTGGCTGGCACGCATTGCTGACAACAGCCCGTCTGCCTTGTCGGTCTGGGTCTGAAAATAGTCGACCACCATGCGTGTTGCATCGTCCAGCGTCAACTCATGGGCAACGGAACCTTGCAGCCCTGCAGCGATCGCCCCTGCACAAAGACAGTCTTCACCCGTGATTGCTCCATCCGTCCCGGCACAAACGAGATAGATAACGCCCGAACATTGACTCAATTCATTCACCACCGCCGCCAGATTCAAAAACGAACCGATCAGAATCCGGTCTGCCTGGATCGCACGCTTCAAAGCCCGCGTTCCATTGCTGGTCGTAAATACGATCTGTTTTCCGGCGACCACATCCGCAGTATACCGGGCAGGGGAGTTATCCAGCTGAAAGCCCTCAATCAGGATCCCCATGCGTTCGCCCCCCAGTAATACTTCTGAATCAGTTGCATCACTCAGTTGACGGGCAACCTGTAGTGCCTCCTCAATTTCCTGACAGGGAATCACAGCGGCTGCCCCTGCCTGTAACGCTGTCGTAATCGTAGAGGAAGCGCGAAGAATGTCGAGAATCACAGCAGTGCTCCCCGAAAAGTCTTCCGGTTGTGACAACACAGGCAGTAAGCAGGTTCGAATTTCGTCAGGCATGACTGATCGTGGGTATTCTTTCAAGACTAAAAGGGAAACCGAGGCTCAGCGAGCCTTATCTGAAATATCCTTGCGACACCAGGCACCATCCCAGCGGATGCATTTGACCGCCTGGTACGCTTTCAGTTTTGCCTGACTGATGCTTTCACCAATCGCCGTCACTCCCAGAACACGCCCACCGTCAGTGACGACCTGATCGTCTTTCATGGTCGTTCCCGCGTGAAAGACTTTGGTGTCAGCCAACTGAGCCGCTTCATTCAAGCCGCGAATGACTCTCCCTTTTTCATACTGATCAGGATATCCTTCCGAAGCCATCACCACACAGACAGTCGGTCTCTCATCCCACTCCAGATCATCGATTTCGTCCAGACGCTCCTCCGCAGCCGCCAGCAGCAGTTGTGCGAGGTCTGTCTTGAGCCGCATCAAGACCGGCTGGGCTTCGGGATCCCCAAAACGGACATTGAATTCGAGTACTTTAGGTCCCTGATTGGTTATCATCAGACCGGCATACAGTACCCCATTGAATGGCCGGTCTTCAATTTTCATGACATTGACCATCGGCACCAGAATTTTTTCGATGATCTCGTCCATCAGTTCGGGTGTCACCAGGGGAGCGGGGCTGTAAGCTCCCATCCCGCCGGTATTGGGTCCTTTGTCCCCATCGTAGGCTGCTTTATGATCCTGTGATGTTTCCAGAGGAACAATCGTCGATCCACTGACGATTGCCAGAATACTGACTTCCTGGCCGATCAGTTTTTCTTCAATAATGACCGTTCTCCCCGCATCACCAAACTCGCGAATTTTCATCAGCGACTTGATGGCGTCAAGGGCTTCCTGCCTGGTATCGCAGATCAATACCCCTTTTCCGGCAGCCAGACCATCGGCCTTGATCACCAGGGGCTGTTCTTCACGATCTTCGAGATAGGATTCAGCGGCTTCAAAGTTTTTGAATGTTTCTGACTTGGCGGTCGGGACATTGGCCTTCCACATCATCTGTTTGGCAAATGATTTGCTGCCTTCCAGTTCTGCGGCCGCCTTGGAAGGTCCAAACACAGAAATGCCTGCGGCGCGAAGGGCATCAGACATTCCCGCCACCAGTGGCACTTCAGGGCCAACCACTGCCAGTTGAATTGCTTCCTCTTTCGCAAACGCGACCATCTTCGCTATATCGTCAACGCTGATGGCGACATTTGTCGCATCCAGCTGAGTTCCTGCGTTTCCAGGTGCACAAAAGACCTGACTGACACTCTCCGACTGGGCCAGTTTCCAGACCAGCGCGTGTTCGCGGCCTCCCTGACCAATCACTAAAACTTTCATCGTGTACGGTACCTGCTCGTTATCTTCTTCTTAAAATTTCAGGCGAGATAATTTCTCTCACTGACTTGATTCCACTCCTGTGGAGTATATCAGCACTGTTTTGACCCTAGTAGCATCGCTTCCCGAAATTTGGACTTTGCTGCTAAAAAGCTCGTGTATTACTTCTATACCAGAATAAATCTGTTGCTGACGGGAATAAAGTTTCTTCAGAAACCACTTCACTTCAGACAACACATGCCCAGCATTGGACGAATCAAGCCTGAGACCTTATAATGTCCCGTTCATTCGGGTTTTGATTGTACAGAAATCCCCGATTGTGCTCTGAACCTTCTTGGACCGGGGCTGTCAGCTTAGACCTGTCCCTCTGCTGTGTTAAAATCAGAGCTGGAATTACTGTTATCGTAATCCTTCGATTGAGTAATTGACCTAAAGTTATTCTGTAAAAGACTTTTAGCCTTTTTATTTACTGGAGAATTCAAAGTGTTTGATACTGTCGCCATCATTGGTGCCACCGGTGCCGTCGGGCACATTATGCGGAAACTGCTGGAAGACCGGAACTTCCAGGCGAAACAATTTCGATTTCTGGCCTCAGCGCGCTCCGCAGGCAAAACACTGGAATTCCAAGGCAAAACATACACACTGGAAGAATTGACCAAAGATTCCTTCGCGGGAGTCGAACTGGTGATCGCTTCCACTCCCGATGATGTCGCAGCGGAATTTCTCCCCTCAGCCGTAGAAGCGGGCGCGATTGTCATCGATGAATCAGGTTACTGGCGGATGAACCCCGAAGTGGCACTGGTGATTCCGGAAATCAACCCGGAAGCCGCCCTCGAAGCCAAAGGCATTATTGCCAGTCCGAACTGTTCCACCACCCAGATGGTCATGGCTTTGAAACCGCTGCACGATGCCTCTCCTGTTCGTCGTGTGATCGTCAGTACTTACCAGGCGACCAGTGGCGCCGGTGTTGCCGGTACCAGCGATCTTCTGGAAGGGTCCCGCGCCTACCTGGAAGGCAAATCCCACGATTACAAAGTCTTCGCCCACCCGATCGCCTTTAATGCGATCCCGCAGATTGGCAGCGAAAAAGAAGACGGCTACACCAGCGAAGAAATGAAAATGGTGTATGAAACCCGGAAAATTCTGGGCGATGAATCGATTCAGATCAATCCTACCTGTGTCCGGATCCCCGTGGCAAACTGCCACAGCGAAACCATCACTGTGGAGACCGAACGCCCGATCTCGCCGGAAGAAGCCCGACAGTTGTTCTCTGATTTTCCGGGAATCACTGTCGTCGACGATCTGCAGAACCTCTCGTATCCACTCCCCTCTACCTGTGATGGCAGTGATGAAGTCTACATCGGTCGAATCCGCCGTGATATTTCTTGTCCGAACGGGCTGAGTTTCTGGTGCGTCAGTGATAACCTCCGTAAAGGCGCTGCCACCAACGCTGTCCAAATTGCCGAGTTGCTCGCTAAACATAAAGCCTGCACCTAAGCTGTTTTCGCGTCTCCACCACTGTCGCTGCGGGCGGATTCCGGATTGAAGAGTTCGTCCCGCCAGTGCCATTTTTCAAAGATTACATCGTAAAGGCTACGCCATGTCTGCATTTCATTACCAGAATGATGAACTGTTTTGTGAAAATGTCCCCGTTGCTCAACTGGCAGAAGAGTTTGGCACACCCCTGTGGGTTTATTCCAAATCAGACTTTCTCGGTCGCTTGAAAGAAATCCAGGACGCGTTTGCCGAAGTTGATCCGGTCATCTGCTATTCTGTCAAAGCCAACGGGAACCTGAGTATTCTCAAAACGATGAACGATGCCGGCAGCAGTTTCGATGTGGTCTCCGGAGGAGAACTGTTCCGCGTCCAGCAGGCCGGCGCCGATACCTCGCGCGTTGTCTTTGCTGGTGTCGGCAAGACCGATGAAGAAATTCGTCAGGCACTCAAGGCTGACATCCTGATGTTCGACGTCGAAAGTGAAGCCGAACTTGATGCCATCGCCCGGATCGCCGGCGAATTGAACTGTGTGGGCCGCGTTGCTTTACGTTTGAACCCGGATATCGACGCCAAAACTCATCACAAAACGACCACGGGAAAAAAAGGCAACAAGTTCGGCATGGATATCGAACGTGCCACCGAACTGGCCGACAAGGTACTCAAAGATGAGCGTCTGGAACTGACGGGCATTCATATGCACCTGGGTTCCCCCATTCTCTCGACCGATCCGTATGCCAAGGCGGTCAAAAAAGGAGCCGAGGTCATTTCCCAACTGCGTGAGAAAGGCCACAATACCAACTGGCTCAACCTCGGAGGCGGCTTTGGCATCAGCTACAAAACGGACGAAGGCCCTTCCGCTCAAACTTACGCGGATGTGATTGTCCCCACCATTAAAGAAATCGGCTGTCGTCTGGCACTGGAACCAGGTCGCTTTATCGCCGGGAATTCCGGCGTGTTAATCAGCCAGATCGTCTTTACCAAGCGGGAAGGGGGCAAGCTGTTCTACATTCAGGATGGGGGCATGACCGATCTGGTACGTCCGGCGATGTACGATTCTTATCACCGTGTCTGGCCTGTCAAACCAGCCGTTCCCATGCCTTTCGACTGTGAAGGCGAAATCGAGGGCTGCGAGAAGGCTGACGTTGTCGGTCCGGTCTGTGAATCCTGTGACTACTTTGCGAAAGACCGTTATCTGCCCCCCATGGAGCGGGGAGACTATCTCTGCATGTTCAGCGCGGGTGCTTATGGCTCTGTAATGAGTAGCAACTACAACGCGCGGCCCCGCAGTGCAGAAATCCTGGTGGATGGCAGTGAATATCATGTCATCCGTCGCCGGGAAACTTACGAAGAGCTGATTGCCCTCGAACAGACCTGAGATCCTCTGACTCCGTCAGATCTGCCTCCCCTGAATGTTCAGAAGACCAGTCCTGCCCTGGTTGGGTTATAACAGTTATCGGGTTCTTGCGCTGTGTAATACATTGGGAACAGCAAAGATACGTGCATCCCCTTTATTCGATTGCACCGTTATCGCCGTCAGAAACGATGATACTAGATACGCGTCGCATTTAACTATAGCGTCTCTCAATCTATTATACTCGGTCCCAATAGTCCTGGAGAGGCTACAGTAAAACTGGACACAGTCTAGATACGGAAGCTTCTACACTGAATATGTCTATTTGAATACATACCACCTGATTTCTGTGAAGACTTGAAACGAAATAATTGAATTATGTTGTTTTGGGTAAGGTGATAAGAATAGTATATAATTTCTGTAACTGTGTATTCCCATCAGAGATATTCAATCTGCCAGACAGACAGGCCTAGAAACGGATCTGTTCGCAGGCAGCCCCATGAATAGCCGACAACCATGACGACACGGAGTCGACTGAATGTCTTTTAATAATCGGATCCTGGCAGCCTTTGCTCTGGTCATTTTCTGCACCCTGAGTACGTCCTCCCACGTCTGGTCACAGGAGGAAATTCCTCCGCAATTACAAAAGTCAGCGACGATTACCGGTCTTTCTGCTGATGAACTCCTGCTGTCAAAACCGGAGACGCCTGCTCAAATGCTGCAGGCAGTCATTCAACTGACCGGACTCGGACATGCCGCTTCTGCCAAACCCTACCTGGAGCAACTGCTGAAAGCCAACCTCGACCAGGAAACCCTGTTGGCACTCCGCGATGAACATGGGCCCGCGGCATTCCTGTCCCTGGCGAATAACAAAGCATTGCAGCCGGAATCGATCACCCTGCTGAATCAGATGGAAGCCGCCTTCCGTGCTTACGCCACTGATCCCGCTCGCATTAATAAATTAATCAACGATCTGTCTGGTTCTCCTACGGATCGAAACATCGCGATTATCCAGCTCAAATCTGCCGGGTCGATCGTCGCGCCTCCCATCTTGAAACAGTTAAACGTCAGCGAAGATCCTGCCAAAAATGACGAACTGGCATTCGCCTTATCACAGCTGGGAAAACCGGTCGTAGAACCACTGATTGCGGCCTTACGGGCTCCGGAGAATCGTGTCCGCAAGATCGCTGCTGAAGTACTCGGCGACATCGCTGATCCATCAGCAGCGCTCTACCTCTGGAATCCGGCTTTTTCACAAAGCCAGGAACAGAGCGTTCAAATTGCCGCCCGCCAGGCCCTCTCAAAAATCCTGGGCAAAAATCCACGAAATGTATTTGAGCTCAACCGCCACGAAGCACAACAGGTATTAAAAAACGCTGCCCTGCAGTTTTACAAGAATCACACGGATGCCTCAAACAATCAGAAAATCTGGGTCTGGGACAGCGCTCAACAGACTGTCGTTCAGAAAGAACTACCAGCCCAGGAAGTCGGGCTGATCGAAGGTCAGCGACTGGCCAAAGAAGCTCTGGAAATGTCCCCGGAAAAACAGGACGTACAGACGCTTTATCTCGCGATGACACTCGCGCTGGAAGCTTACCGGGTCGGCTGGAATACACCGCTTCCCGAAGGGCCAGGAACTGCTTTCAACCTGGCATTACTCTCTGGTCCTAAAGCAGTCAGTCAGGTACTGTCATTGGCAATGAAACAGGGACACACTCCCAGTGCACTGGCGGCATTGAAAGCGCTGGGACAGATTGGTTCCCGCAATCTGCTGTATGAGAAACTGGACCAGCATTCCTCACTGATTGCTGCTTTGAATTATCCCGACCGCCGCGTGCAGTTCGCCGCAGCGACGACGATCATGCAACTCGACCCCGCGCATACGTTTCCCGGAGCAACCCGGGTGATTGCCATCCTGACCCGTGCTTTAGGGGGAGAAGGAAAACAGGCTGCAGTTCTTGTCGACAGCAGCATTCCTCGAGGTCAGACAATGGCAGGGCTGTTTCACGAACTCGGATACGAAACCCAGTCCACTCAAACAGGTATGGCAGGCTTCAAAGCAGCCACCGCACGCATGGATGTCGAATTCATTGCACTCGAATATAATATCATGCGCTGGGGCCTTTCACAGACCATTGCAAATCTCAGGGCTGATTCCCGAACCGCAAATATCCCCATCATCATCTATGGCCCGCTGCGTCTGAAAAACAAAATCGAATACGCAACGCGTCATTATCCGCTGGTCCAATATGTAGTAGAATCAGAAAATACAGAAGATATCGGCACACAGATCAGGCCTTTTCTCAACAGCCTGAAAACCCCTGAATTAACCGGTGAACTCCGTTCCGAATACCGGTCTGCCGCCCTGTACTGGCTGTCGCACATCGCTTCCAGCCAGCGCAGCAGGATCTATGACCTGACACCCGCTGAAAAGCCATTGCTGCCGTTGGTCGCCGACCGGAATCTGGCCGCGAATGCCCTGATCACTCTTGGCGGAATCCCCACACGCACAGCCCAGGCAGATCTGGTCACCATCGTCACAAACAAAACCATGGACAGCGATGTCAAAGAAATCGCCGCCCTGCAACTGGCATTTCACATCCAGAAATTCGGTCTGCTCGTTGATTCCAAAAATGTTGCTTCAATCCGGGAAGCCTACCAGACCGCCACAGATCCCAAACTAAATACGGCCCTGGCATCTGTAATGGGAACCCTGATGCCCGACAACAAAGTGGTTGGCGAACGACTGCAGGAATTCAAGCCCACCACGCCACTTCCATAAATCAATTTTGACTGACACTACGAAAAAACTCCGAAGATTCAATTAACCTTCGGAGCTTTTTTCATTCAGTCTGTTTCTTTGTGATTAGAACATATCGCATTCAACCATCGCGTCTCTCGAACTCAGATACCAGGTCCAAATGCTTGTGAAGACTCTGCTTTAAAACGGGACACCGTCTAATTCGCATTTGCTGCTGTCTTCTTTCGCAGCAGCGACCGCAGTGGCTCTTCCAGATCTTTCGCTTCCGAAGTCACCAGTTCCGTCACGCCTGTATGATCCACCAGCATCAGCATCGGCACAGTCCGCACACCATAAAATACTGCTGCCGGATTATTCCAGCCTCGCTTGTCTCGAGAGGAATAAAAGATCTGCCGCCAGTCCAGAGGAGTCTTTTCCTGAAAGGCATCGATGGCAGGTTCTTCCAGATCCAGATTCACCCCGACAATTTCAAATCCGTATTTTCGGTATTTCTGAGACAACGCCTGAATCTCGGGCAGTTGTTCAATAAAAGGCCGCGCTGTGGTAGCCCAGAAGACAACCAGCACCACACTCCCTTTATAATCATCGATCGAAACAAATCCTCCTTCGATGGTTTCGCCAGCCAGTTGCAGAGGATTGCCTTTCAACTTCAGACGACGGGACAGTCCGAGTACCTGAGCGGTTTCATTACTTTTGGGAAAGCGTGATTCCAGATCAAGACAGCAGTCCAGCGCCTGTTTATTCAAGCCATAAAGCTGACTGGTTTCGGCAGCCGCCTGCAGAAGCTGAGGAGCACGCACCGATTCCTGAGGAAACCGTGATGCAAACAAACGTGACTGCTTGACGAATTCTTCAATCCAGCGGGGCTCCTGTTTGGCAAATCGCTGAGCACTCGTATTCGCGAATTTAGCCACTGCGAATCCGGCGTCTGCAGCAGACTGTGATTTGGGATCCCGTTTAAACAGGGACTCAGAATGATCGTATAATGCATCGATACTTTCCTGATCGCCCTGCAATGCCAGTTGCAGATGAGCATCCAGCAGATGATTGATACAGACGGCGAACAGGCGCTGCTTTTCCTGATCCGCGTGAGTTTGCTTGACCGCTTCCATCGCCAGTTGAATGATTTTCTTATTCCGCTCTGTACGGGCGGCTCTCAGTTCATCGACATTCTCGGTTTTGGGGAATCCCTGAACTTTCAGACGGGTAATCTCCCGCACATTCCACTCGGCAGAACCTTCTTTGAGTTCCTGAATTTTTACTTCTTCATCCGCCAGCGAAGCTTCATCGCCATCAAGATCGTCCAGGTCACGCTGATCGCGTTCCAGGCTGGCGGTCTGCACCATATTCGGCGTCAAGGCAGGCCCCGATCCTGTCTGGGAGACCTGTGTGATTGAAGCCTTCGGCACGGATTCCAGTTTCGTATCCGCAGGGGCGCCATCCAGCTTACCGTCTGTATGATTTCCTGCCGCCTGGGGCGTTGCCGTATCTCCGCTGCCACAACCGAACTGGGTGATTAACAGCAAACCTGCTGCGATCGAATAGATTTGAAGTCGATGCCTCATCGTTTATTGCTCTCCTTCCTTTGAGAGTCTGTCACTATTTGAAGTACCGAGGTCGCGAAAGTCTGATCCCGAATTGGGGTACTGTAACGTTTGGCCCGCGTCAATCTGAATGGTGACCGTTACAGTTCTGCGGAAGACGCCCTGAAGCGAATTCTGCCACTCCCTCAGCAAAATTCCTGTGTTTAACACTTTATGCCGCGAGTTTTACGCGAAAATCCACTTTCAAGGCAAGACGAAGCTGGCAAAAATTACAATTCGGGGGCCGATTTCAGACAGTTTTCCGCTCTCCCTGATCAGAGCAGGGGAGAGACTCCCAAAAGAGGGATCGCAAAAACCGATCAAAGCTCGCCGTGATAATGCTTGAACGCTTCGATTGCAAAATATTCGGGCAACCCCAGTTCATTGTAAACTCGGGCTGTATTTCGGGTTCGATCTTCTGCGCGAACCCAGAATTCCCGTTTATCACCCCCCGGATAGAACGCACTGTCCTTCTGCGATTCATGCTTGAAAATGGCTTCCCGTTTTCGGAGAACCACTTCCGGGCTCAACGGAACTGCCCGCTCAATCTCATGCGGTTCATACTCTTCCCAGGCCCCGCGATACATCCAGAATTCCGGAGACACACCTTCCTCGGAAACCACATTGACGGCATTAATCACAGCTTCTGCACAAACCCGGTGCGTTCCATGGGGATCGGATAGATCCCCGGCGACATAGATCTGATGCGGATTTACTTCCCGCAGCAGGTCTGCCACGATCGCGATATCTTCTTCACCGATCGGCTTTTTGGAAACCTGACCCGTGCGATAGAATGGTAAATCCAGAAACCGCAGGCGTTCTTCGGGCACTCCCGCGACATCCGCACCGGCAGTCGCTTCTGTTTTGCGAATCAACCCTTTGATTCCCAGCATCGCTTCCGTATCCAGATCACCCGCTTTTTTGTTCTCAATACTTGCTTTCAGGTTCTGCAGATTTTCCAGCACCGCCCGATCATCCGCATGAAACAGCTGATGAAATTCACAGACAAAATCGATATGCCGCAACGCGTCATGATCGAACACGGCAATATTTCCGCTGGTCATGTAAGCGATATAAACTTCGTGTCCCTGGTCGGCCAGGGTAATCAATGTGCCACCCATCGAAATCACATCGTCATCGGGGTGCGGGCTGAAAACGATCACACGTTGAGGATCCACACCCGCTGGTTTGGTACAGATCCCTTCCAGCAGCGAATCAAATACGCTCTCCCGAATCTGTCCGACAGAACCGTACTGATGCAGCAGTTGGTGCAGGTGATTGTGCAGAAAATCATCCGATTCCAGCTTTAACAGTGGTTTACCTACTTCTCTGGAAAGCCAGATGACCGCTTTTTTCTCCAGAAGAGGCGTCCATTCAATATTCCCGACGATCCAGGGAGTCTTCACCGCCGTCAACTCAGCAGCCGCGGCGCTGTCAACCACGAATACGGAATTTGTATGGGTCTGCAGAAAACTGGCGGAAACCTCATCTGTCACTTCCAGTTCAGCCGCTTTTTTGACCACGGCCGCTTTGTGTTCGCCCAGGGCCATAATGATAATTTTCTTGGCGGACAGAATACTTCCCACCCCCATCGTGATCGCATGATGAGGCACATTATCTTCGCCGAAAAAGCCACTCGCGGCATCGCGACGTGTCACAGGATCCAGGTTTACGAGCCTGGTCAGACTGTTGCGTGCACTTCCCGGCTCATTGAAACCGATATGTCCCGAGCGTCCAATCCCCAACAGTTGCAGATCCAGGCCGCCATACTGCTCAATGGCCCGTTCATACTCTTCACAGAACTGATCCACCTCTTCCGCCGGAATATCGCCACGGGGAATGTGAATGTTCTCCGGTTTCACATTCACATGATCAAAAAAGTTCTCCTGCATGAATTTGTGATAGCTGTGAATCGAATCCGGAGCCATCGGCCAGTATTCATCCAGATTGAATGTGATCACATTGGAGAAGTCCAGCTGTTCCTCGTTGTGCAGGCGAATCAGTTCACGGTACACGCCCAGCGGAGTCGAACCGGTGGGCAGCCCCAGAATAGCCGGGTTGCCGGCATTGTTTTTTTTGCGAATCAGATCTGCCACCACGCCGGCTACATATCGGGCCAGTTCAGATGACGTTTCGAAAATGACGGTAGGCACTTTCGTATGTCGCACAAATTTGGATTTGGGAGTAACATGAACGGAGCGGGAAATATCGATAGCCATCAGACGAATTTTACCTGTAAAGCAAGAAAGAGGGGAGCCATTCTCCAGCAGAATCACATCTCTATTTATAACGATTTCACCGGACTGAACTGCGAATTGAAAGTAACCACGCGAACAGTAACTCCGGTGTGCGTGTTTTTTTTATGAATGTTTATTATAACTGGAGCACAACACATTTTACCATAGCGTCTTTCGTACTATTATACTCGATCCGACTGCCTCTGGAGACGCTACTGTAAAACTGGACACAGTATAGTTTCAAGATAAGCTCACTACCACTTATTTGACCTACAATGTACAGAGAGAGAATTTTCCATGGCAAATCAGGCAGAATCTCCACGAATTCTCGCGATTCACGCCCATCCTGACGATATCGAAATCCAGTGCGCGGGCACTTTAGCCCTCCTGAAAAATCAGGGATGCCACATCACCATCGCCACGATGACCGCCGGCGATTGCGGCAGTGCAGAGATGGGACCGGTGGAAATCGCGAATGTCCGTCGCGCCGAGGCCCGGAAAGCAGCCGACATGCTGGGAGCCGATTACATGTGCCTCGAGTTCCGCGATCTGTCCATCGTCATCGATCAGGATTCCCGCCAGCGGGTCACCGAAGCCGTCCGTAAAGCCCGTCCGGATATCGTCATCACCGCGCCTCCGGTCGACTACATGAGTGACCACGAAATGACCAGCCGCCTGGTCCGCGATGCCTGCTTTGGTGCTTCTGCTCCCAACTACACTACCCATCAGTTTCAGCCAGCCCCTCCCACGGAAAAGATACCCCATCTGTACTATGTCGACCCGATCGAAGGCTGCGACTACTTCGGGAACCCCATCGAACCGCAGTTTATCATCGATATCTCAGAAACGTTCGATCTCAAAATCAAGATGCTGGCCTGCCATGAAAGCCAGCGGGCCTGGCTTCGCAAACAGCATGGCCTGGATGAATATCTCGACGGAACCGAACGCTGGTCTGCAGCCCGCGGCAAAAAAATTGGTGCCGCCTACGGCGAAGCCTTCGTCCAACATTGCGGACACCCATATCCTTCCAGTAACCTGTTACTCCAGCTGCTTGAAAAATAAACGCATCACTTCACTCAGATTATATATATAAAGACGACATCTATGAATGAGCCACAGCCCGATCAGGACCTGCCCTACACAGAGACAGAAATTGAATCGATGACAACCGATGATGCACATGCGGGAAAAATTCTCACGCTGATGATGGTCTGCACCTTCTGCTATACTGTTGTCGTCGGCACCTATATCATCTTCTGGAGCCTGAATTAGACCACCCGTCATTCCGCTCTGACCGGTTTCGGCTGGTCAGAGTTTTTTACTCTCACTTCCCCGAACGCTTTTCTTCAAACACCGTCCCGTTGGGATTCAACAGCATCCAGCAGGCCGCTGCAGCGAGATAAATGCCAGTCATCAGAATCAGCACCGGTTTATAAAATTGAGCCTGGAACATGGCTCCCACAATCACGGGAAGTAAAGCTGCTCCCAGGTTGCCTGCCATATTCATCATCCCGAAAATCGGCGCCACATGCTGGCCTCCCTTATCAATCGTCACCGTGTATCCACAGGCGCCTCCCAGGCCGGCAAAAAACATGCTGACTGTAATCAACGTCATTGCCAGATTCATCTCACTCACGAAATAAGCACACAGGGTACACAATCCACAGCCCAGCATCGCGACAATCGCCACTCCCTGTCGGCTCCAGCGGCGACTTCCGGTTCGCTGCAGGACCCAGTCAACGGCAATCCCGCCAAGGAAATTTCCCACCACAAAAGACAGCAATGGGAAACTGGTCCAGATGCCCGAAGAGGCGATGGTAATGCCCCGCGCTTTCTGCAGATAAACGGGAAACCAGGTCATGTAGAAAATCGTACCAGCGGCCCGAAAGAACTGCTGAGCACAAATCATCCACATTGAAAAACTGGTCAGAATTTCTCCCCAGGGGGTCGACTCGCCATGCTCATCCTGTTCCTGATCTGTCGCCGCTTCCGGTTTTGCTTTGACTTCACCACCACGAATGATCTCCAGCTCTGCTGAATTCACACCTCGATGCTTTTCAGGCCGGTCCCGGAACCAGTAATAAAACCAGAACGCCCACACGAAACCTGGCACCGCGCAGAGATACATGATCGTCCGCCAGGACAGACCCGGAATCTGGAGACCTTCATAATGAATTCCCTGCAGCAGCAGGCCGATGCTGAAAGCCCCAAAGGCACTCCCGATCGACATGAAACTTCCCAGCAGACCACTGGCAAAACCGCGTCGAGATTTGGGCAGCCATTTGGAAATTGTACTCGCACAGCACGGGAATATCCCGGCTTGCGAAATACCAAAAATCAGACGCACACCGATCAGCATCCAGAACCCCGTCGCCATGCCAGTCAGCGCCGTCGCAATCGACCACAGGATGGCAAACGCGGTCAGGGCACGCCGCGTTCCCCAGACATGTCCGACCCAGCCACTCGGAATCTGCGACAGGGCATAGCTCCAGAAAAAGGCACTCATCACCCAGCCCATCTGGGTCAGGCTCATATCGAGTTCTTCCTGAATCAGCTTCGCAGGCACCGAAATCGCATTGCGACTGACATAAGCGACCGCTGCCACCAGGCACAACAGCGTCAGCACCATGAAGCGGGCATGCGTTGGAGTCGCATCTTCTCGCGCGGACGCGTTTTCTGATTCATTCACTCTCATCACTCCCCGCAACGATCTTTACAATGATTTCATCAGCAACTCAAACAACCGGTCCACCTCTGTCCGGGTCTCCTCATCCAGGCTCCACGCGCTGGGTTCACACCGACGATCCGAACTGAAAATCCCCCGCTTCACCAGCAGATACTTTTCGATCGCCAGAAAACCATCCAGCCCCGCCTGGAGCTGCAGCGCCACAATTGCACAGATCGGAAAATAAATCCGATAGACGGCTTCGTCATCGCCTGCCTGCAGCGCCTGCCACAATGCCATAATCCCATCCAGCAGATCCACGCCCGGCATCGTACCACTGATTCCACGCCGATATGCGTCTACCAGCAGAATCCCCCCCGAACCATCAAAGATCCGGGCCCGTCCCCCCGTCGCATCCCGCAGCGCAGACAGATTCGGTCCGATCGGCGAAGCTTCCGGTTTGAACAGAATTTTTTCCGGACCATATTCGTCCAGCAGTCGTTTGTAAAACTCAATCGAAATCGCACGACCGACATAAGACGAAGCGTCCTGCACCACCAGCGGCAGACTGCATTGTTCGGCCAGCGTAGTAAAATAATCCCACAGCGCCGCATCGGGCAGGGCTGTCGTCACCGGGGGAATCGCCATCACCGCGGCACAACCAGCTTCCTCGGCCTGACATGCGAAGGCAACCGCCTGCCGCGTACTCTCTGCACCCACACTCGCAATCACCGTTCCTCGACCTGCCGTCAGTTCCACCATCAACTTTGTGAGATTCAGTCGTTCCTCATAAGTCAGACGCAGCACTTCTGAAACCATCGCGCCGCACACACCATCGGCTCCCAGTTCAAAACACCAGTCGATTTCCCGCGCGAAAGCGTCCGCGTCAATCGTCTCGTCCTCACAGAGAGGCGTATGCAGAACCGGTAA
>TARA_R100001132_G_scaffold27499_1_pt1 | contig 15820 bp, 8 predicted proteins | sample TARA_R100001132 | Tara Oceans TARA_R100001132 (sample SAMEA2621247) | marine metagenome | biome: marine biome (ENVO:00000447); feature: mesopelagic zone (ENVO:00000213); material: "saline water (ENVO:00002010), including plankton (ENVO:xxxxxxxx)" | depth 800 m | reverse complement strand
CCCAGTGGAAAACTGGCTGTCACGCTGGGAGACGTCGCCGGAAAAGGGGTACCCGCGGCGATTCTGATGGCGCGGTTGTATGCGTCTGCCCGGTATCAGGTGCTGTCCCGGAATACGGCTGATAAAGCGCTGGCGGAATTGAATACAGAAATCGCTTCGAGTGGCGTGGGGCTGCGTTTTATCACCTTCATCCTGGCGGTCCTGGATCCCAAAAAACATACCGTCTCCCTCGCCAATGCCGGTCACATGGCGCCCCTGCTGCGCAAATCGTCTGATGGCAGTGTCGAACCGATAGCCCAGGACAAGTCGGGGATGCCCCTGGGGGTATTGAAGAAGCAGGTGTTCCATGTGGAAACGATCACCCTGGAAAAAGGGGATACCCTGCTGCTGTATACTGACGGGGTCACCGAAGCCATGGACCAGGACAACAAGTTGTATCATAAGGATCGACTGGTCAAATATCTGAAGGCCGGTCCCGAAGCGGTAGAGCCACTCGTGAAGGGGCTGCTGTCGGATGTGGAATCCTTTCGAAACGAATCCATGCAGAAAGACGACATCTGTGTGGTCTGTTTCCGCCGCAAAAAATAATATTAACCGGCAGAACGTTCCTGACCGATCCCTGGTTCTGCTGTTCAATCTCACTGGATGAGGCCCACTTTGACTACTGATGTACTTTCTATTCTCGGCAGCGATGGCAAAATCGCGCAGCGGCTCGAAAAATATGAGCATCGCCCCGAACAACTGGAGATGGCGGAAGCCGTGGCCAGCGCGATCGAACAGAAACAGCATCTGCTGGTAGAAGCAGGAACGGGGGTCGGAAAAAGTTTTGCTTACCTGGTGCCTGCGATCCTGGCGACCTGTAAACAGAACGAAACCCGCTCGGGCAAGGATCGGAAGCGGTTGATTGTCTCCACGAATACGATCAGCCTGCAGGAACAGCTGATTACCCGCGACATTCCGTTTTTAAATGCCGTGTTGCCGGTCGAATTTTCTGCAGTACTCGTCAAAGGGCGCTCGAACTATATCAGCCTGCGTCGACTGAAAGGCGCTGTCGAGCGGGCCAGTAGTACCTTTTCGAAAGAAGAAGAACTGAGTCAGCTGGATCAGATCGTGAAGTGGTCTCATAAAACCACCGATGGCAGTCGCGCGGATCTGGAGTTCCGGCCCATTCCTAAAATCTGGGATGAAATTCAGAGTGAGCACGGGAACTGCCTGGGCAAACGCTGTGCGACTTACAACGACTGTTTTTATTACCGGGCACGGCGACGTGTCTGGAATGCCGACGTGCTGGTGGTGAATCATGCGTTGTTCTTCTCTGATCTGGCAATTCGCCGGGAGGGCAGCAGTATTCTTCCGGATTACGATACCGTCATTCTGGATGAAGCGCATACCATCGAGTCGGTCGCCGGCGATCACCTGGGGCTTTCCATTACGAACAGTCAGTTCGATTACCTGTTTAACAAACTGTATAACGATCGTACCCAGAAAGGCCTGCTGCTGCATCACAATCTGGTGGACTGTCAGCAGCATGTCACGCGACTGCGATTTATGGTGGAAGATTTATTCGATCACCTGCTGGAATGGCAGGACAGTACCGGGCTGTCCAATCGCAGGATCAGGCAGTTGCCTCCGATCGAAAATGGTGTTTCCCACGAGATGCGATTACTGGCGGCACGCATTACTGAATACGCTTTCACTCTGAAAAATGAAGAAGAGAAGATCGAACTGTCCTCGGCAGCGGAGCGCTGTACTGCCCTGGGAGACTCCTTGAACAGCTGGCTGACGCAGCAGGCGGAAGGCGATTCTGTCTACTGGGTGGAAACTACTCGCGGGCGCAATCAGCGGGTGAAAATGGTCAATGCGCCGGTGGATGTCGGGCCGGTGCTTCGTGATGAACTGTTCAACCAGGCGCAGACGGTCATTTTAACTTCAGCGACCTTAGCGGTCGGCGATCAGGATTTCAGTTTTACGCGTTCGCGCCTCGGGTTAAATCAGTCAGAAGAATTAAAACTGGGCAGCCCGTTTAATTACAAAGAGCAGGTGCGGTTGATTCTCCCCGCTTCGATGCCCGATCCGGGCGAGAACCCGGCGGCGTATGAAGCGGCGGTCGCAGTGAAATTAAAGCAGTATATTGAACAGACCGACGGTCATGCCTTCGCGTTGTTTACCAGTTATAAAATGATGCAGCAGTGTGCCGACCGCATCAGTGGCTGGCTGCAGGAACACAACCTGGCATTGTACCTGCAGGGCGAGGGGTTACCGCGTTCCCTGATGCTGGAGCGGTTTCGTAATAATCCACGGGGCGTCCTGTTTGGGACGGACAGCTTCTGGCAGGGAATCGATGTGCCCGGCGATGCCTTGACCAACGTCATCATCACCAAGCTGCCTTTCAGTGTTCCCGATCATCCGCTGCTGGAAGCCCGCGTCGAAGCCATTCGGAACCGGGGGGGAAATCCTTTTATGGATTACCAGATTCCGGAAGCGATCATCAAACTGAAACAGGGTTTTGGCCGGCTGATTCGAACGGCCAGTGATCATGGCCAGGTGGTCATTCTTGATCCCCGCGTGCGCACCAAACGCTACGGGGAAAAGTTCCTGGAGAGCCTGCCCGACTGCACGATGATCATTGATGAGCAGGATGATTGAACGCAGTAAAGAAATCGGTCGGGATTATTCCGAACCGAAAACGATGTCGCTGCTGCAGTATGAACCGCCAAAATTATTGGCCAGGGTGACGACCTGGTCCAGCCCATCCAGAAAAAGCGCGCGGCTTAAATCGCTGAGCGGGTGTAAAAAGACGGACCACAGCACACCATCGCCAATTGCGTAGCGAGCATCCAGGGAGCGGTCAAAATTGGCTTCCATCACATCCCACAGATCGTCTTCTTCCAGGTCTTCCTCTTTGAGAATGGGGGTCATGATACGCACGCGATCATGTTCTGTATCGACAATCAAAAACAGGACTCGCTTACCGTATTCTACTTTCCAGCAACCCTCTCCCGCTTCCAGAATCTGACCTACTTCATCAATCAGTTGTGAAATCGATTGCGCGTTTAACGTTGATTTGATGGTCGCAATCATTTGTCCTGCTCCTTGAACAAGTATCCTGAACTTTTGAAATCGGAAACCGGTAAAAAACCGAGTGGAACCTGAAGGTCCGGGTTCTTGTCCAAACCAGTACTTTCAGGAACTCTGCCCTGTTTTTGTTCACAGGATGTGATACGATTCCTGTTACCGGGCCGATTTCCATGTGCCTTTAATGTCTATTGTTTATCACTTCACTTCAAAAAAGCAACAATTATTTTGAATCGTTCCCGAATTAGAGAATGCCGCCAATTTTACATTCGGCGAATCCTGATTATGATACGCGATCCAAAAATGCTCACGAAATCGGATTCCCTCGGAAATGATCCTGTCTAACAACTGTCGACACTTTGTATTTCGATTCCAATCTGTCACGACAGTCGCAGCAACGATTTCGGTATGAATTATTTCGAGAGACTCTGATTTCTTTACTGATGCGGAAATACTTTGACTACGAATAACTCCTCACATCCTGTTTCGCTGGACGAATTAGACCAGCAATACCAGAGCCTGCTCGACGGCCAATCCCTGGTCTGGCAAAATCAACGGGATTTTTCCCGCTGCCTGGGTGTCGGCGGACAGGGGGTGGTGTATTTAAGTGCCCGTCAGGGCGCGGATGGATTTCAGATCCCGGTCGCGCTGAAGCTCTTTTCACCGAAACGTTACGCCGATGTGACCGCCTATCAGAGCGAGATGGCGCGACTCTCGCAGGTGGCAGCCCAGGTAGCGCGGGTGCAGGAAAATCACCTGGTCGCCGTACAGAATTTTGTCACCCGCAATCAAATCTACATCATGGAAATGGAGTGGATCGATGGCTACGACTTGCGGAGCCTGTTGACGCCGGCGACATTCAAACAGATTCGTGAACAGGTCACGTCGAGGCGCTGGCGGAATATCAATAATAATGTGTTTACCAAGGGAGTTCAGCAACCGCGCCTGAAGCCGGGAATTGCAGTGGCGATACTGCGGGAGTGCCTGGCAGCGCTGGCGGCGTTACATCGTAACGAGATCATCCACTGCGATATGAAGCCGGCCAATATCATGCTCAAACGCAGCGGGAACGCCAAGATTATCGATATTGGATCAGCCATCGATTTAAACAATCTGCCTTCCACGCAACCCTGTACGCCGACATATGCGGCTCCGGAAGTTCTTTCCGGCGGGCGGGCCACCCCCCAGTCCGATCTTGCCAGCCTGGGATATATACTGATCGAAGTCATTACCGGATTTCAACCATTCGCGAATCTGAAATACGCGCAGTTGATTAAAGCCAAACAGAATATCCTGCAACAGCTGCCCCAGTGGTTTCCCGCTGAAGAGTTCGCGCTCAGTGAACCATTGATGAAGCTCATTCATCGTCTGGTGCATCCCGATCCGACAGAACGCTTCCCGTCAGCAGAAGCCGCTGATCTGGGCGAAGATGGTGCGGCCGAATTTCATCGACTGCTCGTCAAAAGTGATCTTCCCAGTGACTATGAAAACGAATTGCGGCTCTGGATTGAGGAAGTCGAAACGGATTACTTTGAAGATGTCCAGTTGAACTCCGATCCGGACACCACCGTGTTCACCACCCGGGAATGGCAGGAAGAGGGGCAGGATCAGTGATCAGCGGAGCCTTGAATCGCGGTCATTCATCGCGATAACTTTACAAGGCTAATTTAAACAGACCCGGTGAGCATTTGTTTTGAATCGCCGATTCCTGACCTGTTTTTTCTGATTCCTGATTTGCTGTCACTCACACGGCCTGCTATTTTAGCGTAGAAGAACTATCCACTACACATATATTGTATTTGAGGTTTCTCCGTGAATCAGCGTCTGACCGTCTGCCTGCTTCTGTTTGTGTTTTTCTCTGCCCGATTCGTTTCCGCGGCTCCTCCTGCACTGGAATTGAAATCGGGTGACCGGATTGTCTTTCTGGGTAACACCATGATTGAACGGGCCCAGAAATTCGGGAGCTGGGAAAGCGTATTTCTGCGCAGTTTTCCCCAGGCAAAGCTCTCATTCCGTAACCTGGGCTGGAGTGGCGATACGGTCTGGGCGGAATCACGGGGTATCTTCGATCCTCCGGCCGTGGGTTATCAGCGGATGATCAAGCAGATCAGCGAGCTCAAACCGACTTACATTCTGCTGGGATACGGCGGAAACGAAGCGTTCGCCGGCAAAGACGGTTTATCTGCTTTTCAGACACAGTTACAGAAGCTGATCACCGATTTGAAACCGACGGGCGCGAAATTGATTCTGGTTTCGCCTCACCGCTATGAAAATGAAGGCGCGCCACTACCAGACCCCGGGAAACACAATCAGAATCTGAAGCCGTATGCCGACCTGCTGCAGCAGACTGCGGAGAAAGGCAATCATTATTTTGTCGATTTTTATTCGCAGTTGATTCCGGAACCCAAAGGGGAACCCGGCTTAGAGTGGACGACCAACGGGATTCATCTGACGAAAGCAGGTTATGAACGGGCGGCAGGCATCATCGCCGTTGATCTGGGACTGAAGCCGATTGAACTTTCCCCTGCCGTGGCTGAGGAAGTTGCTCAACTGACATTCGAGAAGAACCGTCAGTATTTTTATAACTGGCGTCCTCAGAATATTACCTATCTGCTGGGCTTCCGCAAACATGAGCAGGGACAGAATGCGAAAGAACTTCCCCAGTTCATTCCGTTAATCGAAGCCAAAGAAGCTGCGATCCACAGCCTGGTTTCTTCGCATTAGCTGCCTGAGCCTCATTCCGACTCACGACAATATCCCGACCTGTTATAGATCTCTGCAAGGATCGTTCCTGTGATAAATCAACGCTCTTCCTTATTTCAAAGTATTTTCTTCAGTGCCCTCTGTCTGTTGAGTCTGTTTTCGAATTCAACAGTCCGGGCCCAGCGCGACCTGACAGACATTCCCGCTCCCGATCCGGAACTGGAACGGAAGTCGTTCAAGGTGGCTGAAGGGTTCGAGGTGAATCTGTACGCGTCCGATCCTCAGATTGCCAAACCGATTCAGATGAATTTTGATGCGCAGGGGCGACTCTGGATTGCCTCATCGGAAATTTATCCGCATATCAAACCGGGTGAAAAAGCCAACGACAAAATTCTGGTCGTGGAAGATCAGGATGGTGATGGAACCGCAGATAAAACAACGGTTTTTGCGGATGGTCTGCTGATTCCGACCGCTGTCATGCCCGGCGATGGCGGCGCGTATGTCGGGAACAGTACCGAACTGCTGTTTCTGAAAGACACTGATGGCGACGGCAAAGCCGATGTCCGCAAAACGGAACTGGCAGGATTTGGAACAGAAGACACGCATCATATCCTGCACACACTCCGCCGCGGACCTGCGGGACAACTGTTTTTCAATCAGTCGATTTATATTCACAGTCATATCGAAACACCCTATGGGGTGCGTCGACTGAATGGCGGGGGGATCTGGAAGTACCAGCCGGAATCGATGGAACTGGAAGTGGTCATGCGGGGCATGGTCAACAGCTGGGGACACCACTTCGATCGCTGGGGGCAGTCGTTCTGCACGGACGGAGCCTATGGTCACGGAATCAACTACACATTCCCCGGCGCCGCGTTTGTGACGGCGGTGGGCATGGATCGGGTTCTGAAAGGACTGAATCTCGGAAGCCCCAAGCATTGCGGCCTGGAGATTCTCAGCGGTCGTCATCTGCCCGATGACTGGCAGGGAAACATGATTACCAACGACTTCCGCGGACATCGCGTCTGTCGTTTTGTCGTGACGGAAAACGAAGCCGGTTATGTTTCACGCGAACAGGTGGAGCTGATTAAAACCGACCATGTCGCCTTCCGGCCGATTGATGTCAAGATGGGCCCCGATGGTGCGATTTACATCGCCGACTGGTACAACCCGATCATTCAGCATGGTGAAGTCGATTTCCGGGATCCGCGCCGCGATCACACACATGGCCGAATCTGGAGAGTCACTTATAAAGGCAAACCCACTTTACCCCGACCGCAGCTGGTGGATGCGTCAAACCAGGAACTGCTGGAAGCCTTGAAACTGCCCGAAGAATGGACACGTCAAAACGCCAAGAATGTGCTGCGTGAACGAGGCCGGGAGAAAGTAGAACCCGACCTGAAAGCCTGGCTGGAAACTCTCGATCCCCAGGATCCGCAGTTTGAGCACAATCAGCTGGAAGGCCTGTGGGTCGCGCAGAGCATCAGCAGTGTGCAGCCCGAGCTGCTGAAACGCTGTCTGTCTGCGAAAGATGGCCGCGCCCGGGCGGCCGCGGTTCGCGTGGCCCGGCACTGGAAAGACAAACTGCCGGAAACGTATGCATTGATCGCTCCCCTGGCGGGAGACGAGCATCCCCGTGTGCGTCTGGAAGCGGTTCGGGCGTTGTCCTTGTATGATCAACCGACTCTGCTGACAGACGCCTACCAGGCCCTCGATCACCCCGTGGATGAATTTCTGGATTACGCCTTGTGGCTGACGACCCGCGAAACCAAATCAATCTGGCTGCCGCAGGTGCTGAAAGGGACTTCCACGTTGCAGAAAGAACCCAAAAAACTGCTGTTTGCTTTAACGGCCGTAAATTCCCCCGAAGTCGCGCCGGTGATTACGAAACTGATTCAAACGGGACAGATCCCCGACAGCGAACTGCAGACGAGTCTGAATCTGTTGGGAAAATTTGCCAACGCCGGCGATCTGCAGCAGTTATTTGAACTCGCGCTCAAACCGGATACGAAGCCCGCACACCAGGCGGCAATTCTTCGTGCTCTGGCTCAGGCCGTTCAGACGCGAAAAATGCGACCTACCGGGGAACTCGAAGCGTTACAGCAACTGTTCCGGTCTGATAACCCCGCGGTGCAGCAGGCGGCCATTGAATGTGCGGGTCTCTGGAAGATCGGTTCGTTAGAGCAGCCTATTCGCGAGCTGGCACTATCGGATCAAACCCGTCTCGCATTGCGTAAGACAAGTCTGCATGCCCTGGCCCGACTGGGAGGCAAAGAGAATCAGCAATTGTTGCTGAAACAGAGTGAGGGTGCCGAATCAGAGGCACTGGCGATTGCAGCGGTCGCTGCTTTGGCGGAGATGAATGTCAAACTGGCTGCCGCGCAGACGGTGAAGCTGATGGAAACGGTGACGTCCCCCGATCAGTTAACGGCGCTGTCAAATATCTTTCTGCAGCGTAAGGGGGGCGCGGAAGTACTGGTGCATGCGTTGAAAAGGAAGAACATCGCCAAGGATGCTGCGATTCACCTGGGCCGCTCCATTCAATCGACGGGACGCTCCAACCCGGCGCTGGCGAAAGCGATTGCCGTTGCCGGAGGGCTGTCCAGCAGCGGTGCGCCTCAACCGGTCAATCTGTCACCCGAGGAAATGGCGAGCATGATCCATGCTGTCAAAACAGAGGGCAATGCCCGGCGTGGTGAAGCGATCTTCCGCCGGGAAGATCTGTCCTGTTTGAAGTGTCATGCGATTGGTGGCGCTGGTGGTAAGGTCGGTCCCGATTTAATCAGCCTGGGAGGCAGTTCCCAGCCCGATTACATTGTCGACTCACTGCTCAATCCGAATAAAGCGGTTAAGGAAAATTATAATGCCGTGACCGTGGTGACGTTACAGGGGAAAGTGTATTCGGGCGTGCTGGTGCGACGTTCTGACAGCCAGCTCGTGTTGCGGGATGTCAACGACAATATCATGAATATCCCCCTGGAGCAGATCGACGAAGAATCGCCGGCGGCTTCATTGATGCCGGTTGGCCTGCTGGAGAAATTGACTCAGCAGGAACTGACCGACCTGGTCCGTTTCCTGACGGAGCTGGGGAAAACAGACGCGTATACGGTCAGCAAGGATCGCGTGGTCCGTCGCTGGCGCGTGATGAAAGGCACCCCCGACGCGATGAATGCGATCCGCCGGACCCGTCATGCGACCGCAGCGACTGAGAACCCGGCCTTTGTCTGGGAACCCGCTTACAGTCGCGTGGATGGCAGTCTGCCCGTGCGAAAATTTGATGAGATCGGTAAGTTGCATGTTTCGAATCGCGCGACAGGCGCGGCGTTTGTCCGCTGTGAACTGGAAGCGCTCTCACCCGGCAAAACGGTTCTGAAGTTCAATTCCGTAGATGGTTTGAAAATGTGGCTCGGCGAAAAACCAATCGTCCTCAAACCGGAAACCGAAATCGAACTGACGAAAGGCGTGCACCGCCTGACGTTCGCCATTGACCTCACCCCCGAACGCGATGTACTGCGGCTGGAGTTACTCGATGCTCCCAGCTCACCGGCCCAGGTGGAGATTCTTAATGGGAAGTGAGTTGAGATTTACGGCTTGAGTTTCATTCGGGAAACTGATGAATGTAAGAGTTGATCTGGCGTTCCGGGGCCGGATAGAATGAGCTTTCGTACTGGTATCTCAGTTTAAGTTGACTTGAGTCTCTCGTAAGGATTGCCGTTCGTGAATACTCCGCCTCCCCGTCGTAGAAAACGCAGAACTTCCAGTTCTTCTGAACCAGAGTATCAGTCACCCCGCAGAAGAAAAAAGAAGCCGGGTGCCAGCAGCCCGAAGAAAAAAAAGCAGTCCGTCAATAACGTGCTGCTGCTCAAGGTTGCTCTGTTTTCAGCCGGCGCACTGGTGCTTGTCGCCGGTATATTCATGTTTGACTGGAAGGGGCTGAGCAAGGACTTGGGGCTGGGGAACTCTCATGAGAAGATCTTGAAACAAGTGCTGGCAATTAAAGAAGAGCAGGCGGATATTTTTGCCTCCATAAAAGATCCATCAAGTGCCAGAGCCGCTCTTCCGCGCATGAAAGAAGTGACTGTGGAGATCGCGAAAGCAATCGCGGCTCACAAGCAACTGAAACAGACTGATAAATTAACCCCGGAAGAAGACAGGGACCTCAAGGCAAAATACGATCCGTTGAATAAAGAAACGGATGCACGCTTAAGAAAAGAGATGGAACGGATTATGCAAATTCCGGGAATGGCGACGGTGATGGCGGAAGTGTTACAGGAAATCCGATTTGCTCAGATGGAAGCCCAGTCTCAGATCCAAAAAGATGCAGCATTAGCCGGCTTCAATGCCAGTGGCTATTCTCCTGTGACAGACAGTACCAGTATCACACCAGACATGCGGATCGAGGTACTCCATTTAGGCGATATCTGGAGACCGGGAAAAGTGACGGACGTCGCCCCCAATGGCAATGTCAAAGTCAATTTGGACATCCACAAACAGACAAACGCCTTCGATCAATATTATCCACGCAACAAGTTACGAATTCCTGATTAAACTGAGTTACAGAAGCGTTGAGGCCTCCTGGGACGGCAATTGTGCGCTGGTGATAAACTTTGTGAGTCAGTTTAGCTACCAGCTCACCCCGGACCTCATCTTCCCGGGCGACGGGCTTTCGTTTCTGCATGACAGGCATTCCAGAGCATAGACCAAACCAGAGTAATGATAGATTGCGTAGACTGGCAACGTTCAGAAAACAAGGGGCGAATTTGTCAATGGTGGAACCGTGGACCTGCAGTTCCCTCTCATCTGGAAAACTAAAAAGCGTTTTCAGTTAAAATCCGGATTGGTTCCAGTTATAATGGAGAGTGGCAGCAGGAAGCCGTCGGGAATTAATAATGCAATATTCGGCCCTTTGATCAAACATGGTGATGTATTGAAGATCGGGGCGTGAAGCAGTCTTTACTGAAATTCATTGAACAGGAGCGCGCGATGTCAACAACTACTGCGAATGATCTGTATCCCGAAGTCCAGGCCTTTCTGGAAGGGGGGCCGCTCAGAGGAGTCGTCGGCGGAAAAGAGATCGAATCCACGGGGGGCGAGACGTTCGTCACGTCCGATCCGGGTTCCGGCAAACAGCTGGCAGAGGTCTTTAATTTTCAGGCCGCTGATGTGGATATGGCCGTCGATGTGGCGGATGCCGCATTCCGCAAAACCGGTTGGGCCAAACTGCCTCAGAATGAACGCAGCGCGCTGCTGCATCGTCTGGCAGATGCTGTCGAACAGCAGAAACATGTGATTGCCCAGCTCGAGTCTCTGGATGCCGGCAAGATTGAAGCCCAGGCGCAAGGCGACGTGCAGAACTTCGTCGATACGATTCGTTATTTTGCGGATCTGGCACAACACGTCCAGCGACGTTCGGTGCTGGCGGTGAAGAATCACGAAGCCTGGACCGTGCGTCAGCCTTACGGGGCGTGTGGATTTATCTTCCCCTGGAACTTTCCTTTTCTGCTGATCGGCTGGGGAATTGCTCCCGCACTGGCAGCCGGTAATACGGTTGTCATCAAACCAGCCGAAGATACCCCCATGTCCGCCATCTATCTGGCGCGACTGGCCAAAGAAGTGGGGATTCCCGATGGCGTAATCAATGTCGTGCCCGGCGATGGTGCTGTTGCGGGGGCTGCTTTGTCGGGGAACCCCAAGCTGAAACGAATGTCATTCACCGGTTCCCCTGAAGTCGGTCGCATGGTGGCGGAAGCCTGCGGTCGTAACCTGGTGCCCGTCAAACTGGAACTGGGTGGTAAGGGAGCCGCGGTCGTCTTTAATGATGTCGACATTCCGGACACGGCTGAAAAACTGGTCAATGCGATTACCTTTCATACAGGGCAGGTCTGCTGTGATGCAACCCGCTGGCTGGTTCACAAAAATATCTACGATGAATTCGTGAATGAATGCGTGGGACGACTGCAGAAAGTGCAGGTCGGATATCAGCTGAATGACGCCTCGCAGATGGGGCCGGTGGTCAACGCCAAACAGCATCAGCGTGTGCTTTCCTACCTGGAAAAAGGACAGGCGGAAGGCGCTGAATGCGTGCTGGAAGGGGGCGTTGCTGATGTTCCCGGTTACGAGGGCTATTATGTCAAACCGGCTCTGCTGGCAGGCACGCTGGACAACGTTGCGGCCCGGGAAGAGATCTTCGGACCGGTGGCGTTTCTGGCTCCGTTTGAAAATGAAGAGCAGGCGATTGAGATGACCAACAGCACGGATTACGGACTGGCCAACAGTGTCTGGACGTCCGATCTGTCACGGGCGGCCCGCGTGGCCGAAGCCATGTGTGCGGGCAACAGCTGGATCAACGCCCACAACGTGTTTGCCCATGGTATTCCTTACGGCGGTATCAACAAGAGTGGGATGGGAGGCGGCGTACTGTCAGTGGAAACGCTGTTTGATTACTGGCGGAGCCTGTCCGTCGTGCGTCCTCTGTAAACAGGACTGCATTTTCACTCTGAAAACAACGGGAAACCCGCCAGTGTTCTTTTGTCTGAAACACTGGCGGGTTTCTGTGTTTTCTAAGTCTGGTTAGGTGGATCGTTCAATTCGGAGTGGCATTTCTGTTGAGTCAATTGAAATGCTCCTCTCAGCCTATATCGTACCTTGACAGGCGTTATTCACAGGCTTTAAGATCAATAGTACGATCCGTTTGCTGGGACCCACCTGTTCTCCCGGACCATGATGGCATGTTCCGGTTCTTAAGAGACGCACCAGGATCGAATTCAGCTTAATAAACACAGGGCATGATCAGTATGCGTACCCTTTCTCTGCGACACTGGCTGCCAGTACTGGCCGTTGGTATTTCCTGTCTGACTCTGTTTGCGGAAGAAAAGCAGCCAGCTCCCGCAGCAAAATCTGACGCGACGGTCGACTTCAGCCGTGATATCAGGCCGATTCTTTCCAATAACTGTTTTTTCTGCCACGGTCCGGATGAAAAACATCGCGAAGCTGACCTGCGGCTGGATACGAGGGCCGGCGCTTTTGAATCGGTGATCGTCCCCGGCAATCTCAAAGAGAGTGCGCTGATCGAACGCATTCTTTCTGATGACCCTGATATGCAGATGCCACCCGCAGAGTCCGGAAAGAAACTGAAGCCGGCGGAAATCGAGCTGTTAAAGCAATGGGTTCAACAGGGGGCCGCCTGGCAGGAACATTGGGCCTACCTCAAACCGGAACGGGCTGCCCTGCCGGAAGTCAAACAGAAAGACTGGCCGCAGAATGAGATCGATTATTTCGTGCTGGCGCGTCTGGAACAAGCGGGTTTGAAACCTGCGAAGCAGGCCGATAAACGGACGCTGGTACGACGCCTCTACCTTGATCTGCTGGGTCTGCCCCCCTCGAAAGAGGAAGTCGATGCATTTGTGAAATCGGATGATCCCCGGGCTTACGAAAAACTGGTGGACCGTCTGCTGGCGACACCTCAATATGCAGAGCGGATGACACTCAAGTGGCTGGACCTGGCCCGCTATGCGGATACGAACGGGTACTCGATTGACGGCGGCCGCCACATGTGGCTCTGGCGTGACTGGGTGATCGACGCCTTCCACAAAAACAAACCGTACGATGAATTCATCACGGAACAGATTGCCGGTGACCTGCTGCCTGAGGCGACGGACTGGCAGAAAGTGGCGACCGGCTTTAACCGCAATCACATGATTACCCACGAAGGGGGCACGATTCCGGAAGAGAACCTGGTCAACTACACCGTTGACCGGGTGAAGACCACGTCTGAAGTCTTCATGGGACTGACGATGGGTTGTGCCCAGTGTCACGACCACAAATACGATCCCATTACGATGAAGGACTTCTACCAGTTCTTCGCGTATTTCAATCGGCTGGATGACCGGGGCCTGGATGGGAACAGTGGCATTAACGCCGGCCCGAAACTGTCTGTGAAAACAGAACTCTCGTTTGCCAGCGAAGAATTAAAATCGCTGGATACGGAATTGAAACGCCTGCAGGCGGAGCTGGATCACCCGGATGAAGCCGCGATGCGGAACTGGGAAGCGGCGACACAACAGCAGTTGGCGGAACGGGGAAAAAATCTGAAGCTGCATGAACTGGAGATCGTCAAGGTTTCCGATCCGAATACACGCTCTGATTTTGAAACCAGCGAAGAGGGACACATCCTCGCACTGGCAGCCAGCGGCCGTTCGCCTTCAATTTCCCTCAAGGTTAAACCGGGAACCGATCAGCTGACAGGCCTGCGAATTGTCTTCTACCCTAACGAGAAACTCCCCGAAGGAGGCATCGGGCATGGCAAGAAAGAATCGTTTCCCGGCGGATTCATTTTGACGAGCCTGGCTGCTTCGGGAACCGCCATTCATTCAGATCAGCTCGACCTGTACTCCATGTTCAATATCGCAAAGATTACGGCCAGCCAATCCCATCCCGATTACCCGGTGCAGGACTGCCTGGATCCCCGCGATCATAACGGCTGGTCCCCCGCGCCGCACAATCAGAGTCAGCAGCATTTGACGGCGACCTTTGAGAAGCCCTATGAAACCAAAGACTCAAAATATATTACCGTGATGCTCGTCTGGGGCGGGGGTGAATTTGGTGGTCGGCAGGCCCTGATGGCCGGCGATTACCAGGTCTTCGGAATCTCTGGCATCGATGACGGCTCCACCATTCCGGAAGCCATCCAGACCATTCTGGCAGTCGAACCGGCGAAACGGGATGCAGCGCAGCAGACCGCGCTCAAAGTATATTACAGCCAGATTGCTCCTGAGCTGAAAAACACGCGGTATCAGCTGTCGAATCTGCAGGAACGCCGCAAAATGCTGACCGATTCATTCGAAACAATGGTGATGAATACGGCTGCGAAACCCCGTGAAACATTTATTTTAGATCGCGGTCAATACGATCAGCCGACCGTTCAAGTCAGTACGGGGGTTCCGGGCTTTTTACCAGGTCTGCCTGAACAGGCTCCTGGAAACCGCCTGGCATTAGCCGAGTGGCTGACGTCGCGGGAGAATCCGCTGACGACGCGCGTGGCGGTGAACCGGTTCTGGGAAATGCTGTTCGGTCAGGGAATTGTTTCCACGACGGCGGACTTCGGCTCGCAGGGAGATCCTCCCACGCATCCCGCGTTGCTGGACTGGCTGGCGGTCGAATTTTATGAGCAGGGTTGGGATGTGAAACACATCCTGCGCAAGATTCTGCTCTCGGCGACTTACCGGCAGTCATCGGAGGGCACACCCGAACTCTGGAAAGAAGATCCGCAGAACCGCTTACTGGCCCGCGGGGCCCGTTTCCGGTTACAGGCCGAAGCAATCCGGGATGCGACGTTGAAAGTCTCCGGGTTACTTGTCGAGCGCGTGGGCGGCGCGAGTGTGAACCCGTATCAGCCGGAAGGCTTGTGGCGGGAAGTGAGTCATTACGGCAGCTCTCCGGCAACCGCGCAGGTCTTCGTACAGGATCATGGCGAAAAACTGTATCGCCGGAGCATGTATACGTACTGGAAACGCACGGTGCCTCCGCCGAATATGCAGACCTTTGATGCGCCGAACCGTGAGGTCTGTCTGGTGAGTCGCGCCCGCACCAATACCCCGTTGCAATCGCTGGTGTTGCTGAACGATGTGCAGTTTGTGGAAGCGTCCCGCAATTATGCAGAACGCATCATGAAAGAAGGGGGCGCGGGAATCGAGTCCCGAATCCGCTTCGCTTTTGCAGAAGCCTTAGGGCGACCTCCGGAAGCCTGGGAAGTGAAAACCGTCACAGAGGCCTACCAGCGTGAGCTGAAGAATTACCAGTCGAATGATCGTGCAGCGGTGGCGCTGTTGAATCAGGGGGAATCACAGCGAGACAAAAGTCTGCCCACTGCAGAAGCCGCTGCCTGGACGACCGTGGCGAGCATGATTTTCAATACCTACGAATTTATCACACGGGGATAAGCATGGATCCTGTTTTTGAATACGAACGAATTGTAACGCGGCGGACGCTGCTGAGCCGCTCGGCACGCGGCATCGGTGGCGCGGCGCTGGCCAGCCTGTTGCAG
>TARA_R100001132_G_C3275451_1_pt1 | contig 15820 bp, 7 predicted proteins | sample TARA_R100001132 | Tara Oceans TARA_R100001132 (sample SAMEA2621247) | marine metagenome | biome: marine biome (ENVO:00000447); feature: mesopelagic zone (ENVO:00000213); material: "saline water (ENVO:00002010), including plankton (ENVO:xxxxxxxx)" | depth 800 m | reverse complement strand
TGCCCGCGAGGCGATCTGTGATCTTGGCCTGGCTGTGGAGAACGTAGCCACCTGCCGCAAATACTGGGTCAACGCGGATGCATCCTCCGACGAGATCGACCGCATGGCTGCCAAAGTGCTTTCGAATGAAGCCATTGAATATGTCGTACGTGGTCCTCTGCAGATGGACAGCATCAAACTCGGCAGTGAATACACGTTCGAACTGGTCACCATTCCCATTCGCAAAATGAATGATAAACAACTGGAAACACTCAGCCGCGAAGGTCAGCTGTACTTAAATCTGACTGAGATGAAAACCATCAAAGCCTACTACGTCAGCCAGAAAAAAGATCCGACCGACGTCGAACTGGAAAGCATCGCCCAGACATGGAGTGAGCACTGCTCTCACAAAACCCTGGCTGGACGAATTCACTTCAAAGACGGTGAACGTGATCTGCATTTCGAAAATATGTTGAAAGAAACGATCTTTGCTGCGACAACCCAAATCCGCAAATCACTGGGAGAAAAAGACTGGTGTGTAAGCGTTTTCGCTGATAATGCCGGCGTCATCACCTTTGATGAAAAGCAGGATGTCTGCTTTAAAGTGGAAACCCACAACCACCCTTCTGCCCTCGAACCTTATGGTGGAGCCAACACGGGCCTCGGGGGTGTGATCCGTGATCCGCTGGGAACCGGACTGGGCGGTAAACCGGTCTGCAATACCGATGTATTCTGTTTTGCTCCTCCGGATATTCCTTATTCTGAGCTTCCCGCCGGAGTCCTGCATCCTAAAGCGGTCGCAACCGGCGTAGTCTCCGGCGTGCGTGACTATGGAAACCGCATGGGCATTCCCACCGTCAATGGCGCCGTCTATTTTGACGAACGGTACCTGGGTAACCCCCTGGTCTATTGCGGAAATGTGGCCATGCTGCCTGTCGGCAAGTCAGAAAAGCAGCAGGCACAACCGGGGCACTATATCGTGGCTGTCGGCGGTCGCACGGGCCGAGATGGAATTCACGGCGCTACTTTCTCTTCTGCAGAACTGACTTCAGAAAGTGAAATGCTTTCCGGCGGTGCCGTGCAGATTGGAAATGCGATCACGGAAAAGATGATGCTGGATGTCATTCTGGAAGCACGCGATCAGGAATTATTCTCGGCGATCACAGACTGTGGTGCCGGTGGATTCAGCAGCGCTGTCGGGGAAATGGGAGAAAAAACCGGCGCGGAAGTCTGGCTGGATCAATGCCCGCTGAAATATGCCGGCCTGTCATACACCGAAATCTGGATCTCCGAAGCCCAGGAACGCATGGTCCTGGCTATCCCTCCTGAAAACTGGGAAGCCTTCGAAAAACTCTGTGCCGACGAAGGCGTTGAAGCTTCCGTCATTGGGAAATTCACTGACACCAGCCACCTTGTATTGAAATACCAGGATCAGGTTGTCGCTGACCTGGAAATGTCCTTTCTGCATGATGGCCGACCTCCGGTAGTGCGCGAAGCCGTTTACAAGGTTCCGGCTTTCACGCCTCTGACACCACCTCAACGCGAAAACTACACCAAAGACCTGACCTCCATCCTGAGCTCTCTGAATGTCTGCAGCAAGGAATGGATCATTCGCCAGTATGACCAGGAAGTGCAGGCAGGCAGCGTGGTCAAGCCGCTGGTGGGCGTGCAGAATGATGGTCCCTCGGACGCGGCAGTCGTTCGCCCTGATCTGACCTCCACGCGCGGACTGGTAATTTCGTGTGGCATGAACCCCCGCTATGGTGATTTAAACACACACTGGATGGCGGCCTCTGCGATTGATGAAGCGCTCCGAAACTGTGTTGCCGTGGGTGCCGATCCTGCGAAGATTGCCATTCTCGATAACTTCTGCTGGGGGAACACCGATCGTCCGGAAACACTGGGCAGCCTGGTAGCAGCTGCCCTGGCTTGCAAAGAATTTTCAGTCGCTTATGGCACCCCCTTCATCAGTGGTAAAGACAGCCTGTATAACGAGTACTCCTTCGAAAATGAGCAGGGAGAAAAAGAGACCGTTGCGATTCCCGCTTCACTCTTAATCAGTGCCATCGGACAGATCGCCGATGTCAGCCACGCGGTGACCATGGATGTGAAATCTCCCGGTAATCGTATTTTTCTTGTGGGAACGACACATGACGAACTGGGAGGCAGCCACTTTGCCCTGGTGAATCGGCTGGAAGGGGGACAGGTCCCCCAGGTTGATAAGGAAGAAGCACCGGAAATTTTCAAAGCGCTGCACCTGGCAATTCAAAAGCAGGCGGTCAGGAGCTGCCATGATCTGAGCGAAGGGGGCCTGGCTGTGGCAGCAGCGGAAATGGCGTTCGCCGGCGGCTATGGAATGAAACTGGATCCGACCAGACTTCCTGAAGCGCTGGAACTGTCTACCCCGAGTTTACTGTTCTCGGAAAGTAACACCCGTTTTCTGCTGGAAGTCGCACTGGACAAAATGGATGTTCTGTATGAGTGCTTCGGGGATCTGCCTCTGGTCGATATTGGCGAAGTCATTGGCACACGCCAGTTCACGATCAAAGGCAACTCAGGGAATACCGCCATCAGTGCCAGCCTGGATGAGCTGAAAGCAGCCTGGAAAACCCCACTTGCCTGGGACTGATGCACCAAAACTATCGCGTACAGTAATAAACTGAACGTTACACAGGCTATTTCTGCGCGTCAGCTTTCTGGGAAGTTCCAGCTGGATACTTATTTTAATGCTTCCCCACCTTGTCCGTTCGAGTAAAATAAGGGATGCCCTTTGAAAACCGGCTTCGAAATAAATCTATCAGAGCTTCCTCTGAAATTTGAGCGGATATCACGATCTCGTTTGAGAGTATAACGTGCTGGTTTAACAGGAGACCGACACAGACAGAAACCTGTTTGCTGAGTTTATCCCACGTTTTGAAGCAGTATGCAGATTGGCAGGAAACCCCTGTAATTTCTCGATTTATGGTCGCAAAGTCCTGTAGCAGGCATTACGATAGCGTTTACGGAACTTTCTGCGCCAAGCAGTGTTTACCTTTGTAGAAAGGTGTGAAAACGGATGTCGGAAGTGAAACAAGATTCCTCTGAGTTTGAAATCACTCAGGAGTCAATAGATAAACTGAGTACTGCGTACCAGCAGATCCATGGTCAGATCTCAAAAGTCATTGTCGGTCAGGATGAGGTGATTGAGCAGCTCCTGATCGCATTATTCAGCCGCGGTCACTGTCTGCTGGAAGGAGTGCCCGGCCTGGCCAAAACCCTGATGATCAGTACGCTGGCCCAGACGCTCTCCATGTCGTTCAGCCGCATCCAGTTCACCCCGGACCTGATGCCCGCGGATATCACGGGAACCGATGTGCTGCAGGAGAACCGGGAAACGGGAGAACGCGAGTTTCGTTTCATCCCGGGCCCGTTATTTCATAACGTGGTTCTGGCAGACGAAATTAACCGGACGCCTCCCAAAACACAGGCGGCGCTGCTGGAAGCCATGCAGGAACACCAGGTGAGTGTCGGTCAGACCAGACATCTGCTGAATGATCCGTTTTTTGTACTGGCGACGCAAAACCCGATCGAACAGGAAGGCACCTACTCTCTGCCGGAAGCACAGCAGGACCGCTTCATGTTTAAGGTCTATGTCCGATATCCTTCATTCCAGGAAGAACGACAGATCGCCCGTCAGACGACCTCCGATTCAAAAAATACAATCGACCATGTACTGAACGCCGTGGATGTCCTGGAGATTCAGAAAATTGTAAGACAGGTTCCGGTCTCTGATCACGTGATCGATTATGCCCTGGCTCTGGTCAGGCAGACCCGTGTCAATGAACCGGGTACTCCTGAATTTGTGAACGAATGGCTGAGCTGGGGGGCCGGACCGCGTGCGGTTCAGAACCTGTTGCTCGGCGGAAAAACGCGTGCGTTGCTCAATGGTCATACACACGTCTCGACAGAAGACATCAGCGCTCTGGCTGCACCGGTTTTACGACATCGTATCGTGACCAATTTCTCTGCTGAATCGGAAGGGATCACCTCGGATCGTGTGATTGAGCGCTTGATTGAAGAGACACCGTCTAAGGAAGGCGAACTGACCAGTGACCCAAGATTACAGAAAATATTTGCTGCCTGAAGCAATCTCTCGCATTTCCCGACTGGAAATTCGAGCACGTTCGATCGTCGAGGGGTTCCTGTCGGGATTACACCGCAGCCCCTTCTTCGGGCAATCTGTTGAATTCGCCCAGCACCGGGAATACACCCCGGGTGATGATGTGCGAAATATCGACTGGAAGGTCTGGTCCAAAACAGATAAATACTACATTAAGCAGTACGAAGAAGATACCAACCTGAGAACCACACTACTGGTGGATGTCAGCGAATCCATGCAGTTCGGAACGGGTCCCCTCAACAAGTATGAATACGGTTGTACGGCAGCCGCTGCCCTCGCGTATTTATTGCTCAAGCAGCAGGACGCCGTCGGCATGGTTACTTTTGACGATGGGATTCGCAGCCGGGTACCCGCATTAAGCAAACGCAATCACCTCAATTCACTCCTGACTGCGCTGGCAGCAGAAAAACCTGCCAAAAAAACTGACATTTATGACGTATTAAAAGAAGTGGCAGAAACACGCTCGCAGAAAGGCACGATTATTCTCATATCCGATTTATTCGTTAACAGGGAAAGCCTGTTTAAAGGTTTACGCCTGTTGCAGTATCGCGGGCACGATCTCATGCTGTTGCATATTCTGGATGATCAGGAACTCGATTTTGATTATTCCGGAACAACACGCTTTGAAGGCATGGAACAGGCGGGTGAACTGGTTTGTGACCCCCGTTCTTTGAGAGAAGGGTATCTCAAAGCCATGCATGAGTTTTTAAATGAAATCAGAAGGCGTTGTGCCAGCAATAAATTTGACTACCAGACAATCCGCACCAGCGAATATCTCGACGCTGCATTGTCCCACTATTTGAATCATCGCATCGGAATGCAGCAATCCATCCGACAGTAAACGAAACTTAATCCCCGAACATCTCCAGCCTGTAACTGACGATTCGACTTATGGAAGCCTGGTTAACCCAACATTTTGTGAATTCCGCACTGGTCTCGACCGGCGCCCTGATGATTGCTGCGCCAATCATCATTCACCTGATTAATCGCTTCCAGTATAAACGCGTGCAATTTGCGGCGATGGAATTTCTGCTGCAGAGTCAGCAGACCAATCAGCGTCGCGTCCTGATTGAACAGTTACTGCTGCTGTTACTGCGGATCATACTCATCATCTGCCTGCTGTTGTTGATCGGCCGCCTGATACTCGATCCTAACCAGATGTCAATGTTTCACGGGGCCAAATCACATCATGTGATCGTGCTGGACGACAGCGGTTCCATGCGAAATGCCTGGGGGGAACAGACGGCTTTTAAAGAAGGCCTGCAGGTCATTCGCAAAATCGCTTCCGAAGGAACCAATCGACCCAATACGGAAAAATTCTCCTTAATTGTTCTCTCCCGCGCGGATGCACCCCTGTTTCTGCAGCGTGATATTAATGAAGAACTGATCAACGAACTGGATGCCAAACTCTCTAATCTCACCTGTTCACATCAGAGCCTGGATCTGAACCCGGGACTGGAAGCAGCTGTCGACCTGCTGAATGAAGATCGGGCCATCATCAAAACGCTCCACCTGATCTCCGACTTCCGCAAGTCAGACTGGCAGGAAAAGAAAGGGGTGGCAGCGACGATCGAAAAATTAAGCAACAGCGATACTGCAATCAACCTCATCAAAACCGTACCCGATTCACAATCGAACCTGGCAATCACAGAACTCTCCGGTGCGACTGAAGTCGCAGCCGTCGACGTACCACTCCGCTTGAGAATCAGCCTGAAGAATTTTGGAGAACAGGTCGCCGAGGATGTACGGGTCTCTGCGTTTGTCGATCAGAATAAACTTCCCATGAGTATCGTGTTTGACAAAATCGAAGCCGGCAGTGAGATTTCACAGGACTTTGATGTCGTCTTCAATAAACCCGGACTGCATCAGGTTAATGTGAGTCTGACAAATGACGCGTTGGAAGGGGATAATGATCGCTATATGGCTATCAATGTCAAACCGTCTAATCCCGTACTGATTGTTGATGGAAACCCCTCTGGCAACGAATGGATGTACATCCAGACGGCAATCGCGCCCGATGCATTTACCACCGGGTTTGCGCCGTCTGTTGAGAATGTCGATTATCTGCGCCGTCATCCACTCAACCAGTTTAAAAACATTTATCTGCTGAATATCGCAGAGTTGCCTCTGGACGCCATCGCCGCTTTAGAAAATTTTGTCTCTGAAGGAGGGGGCCTCATCTGGTTTGCCGGCCCTTCACTGCAGCCTCTGTTTTACAATGAGAAACTGTATAAAGAGGGCAACGGTCTGTTTCCGGCTCCACTCGAAATATCTCCGCGTGAATTACCGACCCGGGAATCGAATACCACCGTCGACCTGAATGTCAGCGATCACCCACTCTTTTCTGTGTTTGCCGGTCAGGATAACCCGCTTATTGAAGCCGTCACCATTTCTCGTTACTTTCCCATCTCCGAGCAGTGGCTGCAAACCAAAGCAGATAAAGCATCCGGAGTGAATGTAATCGCAACACTCCGCAACCAGGCTCCCTTGATCCTCGAACACAGGCTGGGAAAAGGACGCATCATTACCTGCCTGACATCAGCGGGTCCTGTGATGACCAATGAGGGAGAACCCTGGAATTCATGGGCGCTCAATCCAAGCTATATCGTGTTCCAGTTGGAACTGCAAAAATACCTGGTCCAGTCCCGTTCGCATGAGCAGGCAGAAATTGCAGGTGCTCCCATCCCCTTTTCGCTCGATGCTTCACTGTTTGCGGATGAAATCGAAATCCAGACTCCCGTGACGCAGGGTGGACGGACCATTCGTCTGAAAGCGACTCCCGCACAACAACCAGATCAGACCGACAGCAGCACACTCCAGCTTGTCACCGTCTATCGAGACACGGATCAACCCGGCGTTTATACGGTTCAACTCAAGCGACAGGACCAGACTATTGAGCCCCGCATGTACGCTTTCAACTTCCCCGTTTCGGAAAGCAACCTGGAACTGGCAACAACCGATGAACTCATGCAGGAACTGGGAAATTCCAAACAGATTCAGATTCAGGAACCGGGGGAATTCCAATGGATTCAAGGGCAGGAAGCCGGTCGGGAAATCACCAACGCCCTATTACTGATCCTGTTCATCTTACTGGTTTGCGAACAGCTGCTGGCCTATCGTTTGAGCTATCATCCTAAAACAGCGGGTGCTGCCGCATGAGTTATTTTGCCTCGATTCCCACCTCTCTGATTCTGGCTGCCGACGAGACAACCGCGTTTCGTTCGATCGAATACGATACGCCCGCCTCGGGCTGGGGCTGGCTGTTGCTGCTGGCTGGCCTGGGGCTCGTACTGCTGTTATCGTTTCGAACCATCTGGAAAGACTCAGTTCAACTCTCCCTGTTCTGGCGCTGCTGGCTGGTTGCATTAAGGCTGGGAGTCCTGTTCGCGTTGATCGCAATCGTATTCAATCCGCATGAGCGTACACAGAAAATGTCGTTTCGCCCCTCACGGGTCGCGGTGCTGGTTGATACCTCCCTTTCGATGAGGCATCCCAATCAGCTGGCTGCGACAAATGCAAGTTCGCCTGCCAGTCGCAACGGTGCCTCCCGCATGGAAGCCGTTGAAAAACTTCTGGCGGATTCCCCCCTGATCAAAGACCTGCAGAAAAATCACCAGGTCAGTATTTATTCATTTGATAAAACTTTAGTCGGCCCCCTGCATGTCTTCCAGAAGCAGAATGCGACAGCTGACACTGCGAAACCAACATCGGAAGAACAAGCCCGCATTCCGGATCAACCCGACTGGAACACACTGCTTCAGCCCCAGGGTCTGGAGACGCGGCTGGGAGAACTGCTCGGACAGCTGATGCGGGAGATCAACGGCTCTACACTCTCCGGAATTATCATCGCCACGGATGGGGCTTCGAATGCAGGCACGGATTTACTATCCGCCAACGAAGCCGCTAAAGATTCGAAGGTACGTCTCATTCCCCTGGGAGTCGGCAGTCCGGTTCCACCAGCGAACATCCAGATTTCCAAAATCATCGCCCCCACGGATGTGCAGTTCGGGGATGGTTTTGAAATCACAGCGATCGTACAGGCCGTCGGAATGCCCGGTAAAAATATAACGATTGAACTTCTGAGAAAAGCGCCGGGCGAAGCTGATCCGACTGTCGTGGAAACGCGGGATGTCCTGCTACCGACCGAAGACAGCCTGCCCCTGGATATCAAATTCGAACGCGTCCCCGCCACTGAGGGTGAAATTGGTTATGTCGTGCGTGCCCGGGGCAATCAGCTGGTGGGCGACGCCAATGACATGGACAATGAACTGGCCCATTCCGTCAATGTATTCAGCCGCCCGACACGGGTCCTGGTCATTGCCGGTGGTCCCATGCGTGATTATCGCTTTGCCCGTACCATGCTGTACCGTCATCCTTCGATCCAGTCTTCAGTCTGGCTGCAGTCTGCCCCCCCCGGAGTCTCTCAGGATGCAAACGAACTGTTGTATGAATTTCCCCAGCGGGCAGATCTGTTTGAATACGACGTGGTACTCGCGTTCGATGTGAACTGGGAATTACTGTCTGCAGAACAGATGCAAAATCTGAACGAATGGGTCTCATCAGCTGGCGGCGGAATCGTCATGGTGGCCGGTGATGTTTACACGCCCAAGCTTGCCCAGGAAAGTGAGAAGTACCAGTCGATCCTGGATCTGTATCCTGTATTTATCAACTCGTTCGTACGCGATTACCTGGATGAAGAAGCAACACAGATTCGCAGAATTGAATGGACTCAGGCCGGCCTGGATGCCGGCTTCCTGATGTTGACCGACGATCCGGCAACTTCACGCCAGTTATGGGAAAACTTTCCGGGCATTTACCGCTGCTACCCTTCGAATGGTGCCAAAGCGGCTGCCACGGTTTACGCCCACTTCCCCGATCCAAAAACACAAACCGAATTTGGATTCTCGATATTGATGGCGTCCCAGTATTACGGAGAAGGTCGTTGTTTCTATCTGGGCAGCCCCGAAATGTGGCGGTTGCGCTCGATTGATGAAGATTACTACGACCGTTTCTGGACCAAGCTCATCCGAAATATCGGACAGGGTCGTACCAAAAGGGGCACGAAACGGGGCACCCTTATTCTGGAACGGGATGAATATGTACTGGGGCAGACTGTCTCTGTACGTGTTCGGTTGCTCGACCCGGAATTCAAACCTCTGATTCAGGAATCGGTGCCGATGGAAGTCATTGATCCCCGCGGCAGACCCCTGGTTCCCAATCTGCTGTTGATGCAGGACCGGAATCGGCCTGGGGAATACGTCGCCAGTTTCCGTGCCGGCCTGCCAGGAAAATATCGATTTGAAATCACTGTTCCTGACTCCAAAGGACAGGTGGTTAATGGCAGTCTGACTGTCCTGCTCCCGCGACTGGAAGATGAATCTCTCAGTCAGAATGTGAAAGGCCTCAAAGAACTGGCCCGCGACACCGGGGGGCAGTATCTCGCACTGGAAGAGGCAGAGCAGATCCCTGCACTGCTGCCTGACCAGGGAGAAGAATTTCTCGTTGATGAACGGCTGAAAACACTCTGGGACCAGGGCTGGGTCTTCTTTCTACTGGCAGGTCTGCTGGCGGCAGAATGGTTAACGCGAAAATTATTCAAGCTGGCATGAATTGTGATACAATTTCTCTGTTTTCTATTGATAACACTCCGCTGAAAATCAGCATGAACTAAACGAATGAATGAACCGTCAAACATTTCGATTCCCCGGGAAATCACCGATTTACTCAATCGGTTACGGGGTAAAATACGTAAATATATTCTGCTGGAAGGCGCAGCAAAGCTGCTGGTAGTCGCCGGCTTGATTTTCTGGGCCAGCTTTGTGGTCGACTGGGTTTATTTCCAACTCAGCCATTTTGAGTTACCAGTCTGGTTTCGTGCCTCGTTTGTCGCGCTCTCGTTAACAGCGATACTGGTTCTGTCTGGTACGTTGATTGTGTTTCGCCTGTTGACAAAAATGAGAAAGAAAGCGCTGGCCCTCGTTCTGGAACGCCGCTTTCCTGAGTTGAATGACCGGCTGGCAACGGCGATTGAACTGCACGAATCCAATGAACCTCAAAATGCACTCACCCGCGCCATGTTGGAGCGGACAGTCAAAGAAGTCGCACAAGGCAGCAGTCGGCTTCCTTTAGAAGACGTCTTCGATAAACGCCCATTACGAAGAGCATTCTTCGGTGCCCTGATCCTGTCCGTTTCCATTCTGATCCTGGCTGTCGTCAACCAGCCCGCGATGGCTCGCTGGGCGAAAGGGTACCTGGAATTACAAAACGATTACTGGAACCGTGAGACAGGACTGGTCGTCAAAGTGCTCGCTCAACCGGGAGACCGGATCCGGGAATTCCAGGACCAGACTTACAAACATGGCCTGGGAAATGATCTGACACTGGTAGTGGAAACTGTCGAGGGAAAAAAAGTTCCGGAACGCGTGCAGTTAACCTATCGCATGCAGAATGGACGGGATGGAGGCCGGACCGTTATGTCTCGCCTGGGCGAAGGTCGTTTCAAGCACACGATTACGGACGTCCTAGACGGTATGCAGATCTGGGTTTCCGGCAATGACTATACCAATCCGGAACCCTATCAGATTGAAATTGTAGAAACACCCGTTCTCGACCAGATCCAGCTGGAATGTCGCTATCCGGAATATACCGGCTTGAACACCTTAGACCCCGAGACCGGTCTGCCCCAACCCGATCTCCGGACCGTTCAGGGAACTCAGATCGCGCTGCCCGTCCACACAGACTTCCAGATGATCTCCACGGCCAACAAGCCCATCACCCGGTTTTCTCTGGAAACAGATCAGCTCAAAATACAGCTCGAGCCAGCGTTGGCAGCCGGTTCCTCATCGAAGTCTAATTTCCTGGCATGGAAAAATCTACAGGGAGAGATTGTAAAGCAGACCAGTTTCTCGCCTGCTCAATTAGCACAGATGTGTGGTCCGGACCATCAGGTTTTTCGGATTCCCTTTACATTAGTTTCTGAAAATAAAGCAACCGCTGCCCAAAGGATCCCGCTGCTGATTGATCAGCCGATGCGGATCTACCTGGAAGACGTAGACGGGCTGCTGGTCACTGAACCGATTCGCCTCAGTGTGATGGGGATTATCGATCAGGCACCGCAGGTGGACACCCGCCTGACGGGAATTGGAAAATCAATTACCCGCAAAGCAATGATTCCGGTCGCAGGAAAAATCACCGATGACTATGGCATCCAGTCGGCGCACTTTGACTTTCTGGTAGACGAAGCTAAAAAGTTCCGTCCTCGACCATTCCGTTCCAAGCCTGCGGAACGTCCCAAAGAGTTTACCTTACAGCGAAATGAAAAAGAGGCCTGGGAGCGATTTGAAGTTCTGCCGCTGGATTTAAAAGTGGGTCAGAAACTCAGCCTGACAGTTCATGCTGAAGATGCGGATAACCTGAGTGGCCCCCATCTGGTACATGGTGAAACCTATCATTTTGAAATCGTGACGGATGAAGAATTGCTTTCAATCCTATATTCCAAAGAACTGAATTTGCGCAAGCGCTTTGAACAGATCTTCAAAGAAGTCACACAGACCCGAGATGAGCTCAAAGAACGCGTCGCCCAGGTTCGCGAATCCCAGACCATCAGAGAGAAACAAAAGCAGGGACAGACCGACCCCGGTTGGGACGACAAATTACTGGAAAACCAGAGTGCCGTCGCCATTTCGGCAGATCGATCGCTCTATGGAACGCGGAAAAATGCGACCGAAACCGCCTCGATTGTGGAATCATTTCATGACATTCGCGAAGAGTTGGTCAACAACGGTGTGGCCACTGCACAGATTCTGGGTCGCATAGATGACAAAATCCTCAAACCTCTGACGATGATTCATGAACAGGATTTTCCAGATGTCGATCAACGGCTGGGACTGTTCCGACTGGCAATCGAAAAGAATACCGACCCGCTTACCGAAATCCAGACCAGCATTGATCTTCTGGATGCCATGCTGGTTCGCATGCAGAACGTTCTCAACGAAATGCAGGACCTGCTGGAGTTCCATGAAGCCATCGAAATGCTTAAAAATCTGATCGAACGTGAGAAAGAATTGACCGAAGAGACCAAAAAGTATCGCAAAAACAAGCTTCTGGACCGTCTCAAAGGTTTGGGGTTAGAGTAAACTGAAAACGGACCAAAACCGGAGAAAAATGCGATTCAAGAACTCCTCAATCACACACTGGACACAAAAACACGCTTCGATCCTCGTCCTTTACGTGATATAATAATTAACGCGTTTAAATCTTTGCGCGCCGCACAGATAGACGTCCATGCAACTGACGCTTCCCCTTCCTCAACCGTTCTGAGATCACTATGAAAACTTTGGCAGAAATAACACTGATGTGGAATCGTCCAGGGACTTTCGTTCTGATGCTTTCGCTCTTAGGCTGCCTGCTGAATCAGAACATCAGCCAGGCACAGCAACCCGGGGCTACGGAAGACGCTGCTGCCCCGGAGGTAAAAAAAAGCAACCTGTCCGACAAACAGGAAGCAATCACGCAGCAGTTCAAACGATTTGAATCAACATTGCATGATCTTGGCGAATACATGAAAAAGACAGATCCTGCACGCGCGGACCTGCTGTTTCGTGCTTTTGGTCAAAGCAAACAGAACCAGATGACGGTTGAAATGCAACGTGTGCTGCAGATGCTCGATCAGGGTCAACTGGGAGATGCGGTGGAACGCCAGGAGAATCTGCTGAAAAACATGCAGAATCTGCTCGCATTGCTTCAAAGTGAAGACCGCATGAGTGAAGTCGAGAAAGAGAAGCAACGCATTCAGGATCTGCTCAAAGATGTCAATCGACTGATGGGGCAGGAACGGGATGTGCGTGCGGCGACTGAGCGGGGAGGAAATCCCGCGGACCTCAAAGATAAACAACAGAAGGCTGAGGAGAACGCCCAGAAACTGGTCGACAAAATCGAACAGCAGGACGCCGAAAAAAACGATTCCCAGAAGCCTGATTCCGATTCCAAATCATCTGAGAAGGAACAGGAAGGCCAGCAGAAAGACCAGAAGAATCAAGAGGGAAAGTCCGATTCGAAATCAGAGTCTGAATCCGGCAAACCTTCCGAATCAGAGTCGAAAGGCAAACCGCCTGAAAACGGCAAATCAGATCCCAATCAAAAAGGGTCTGAAGGACAGAAATCTGATCAGCAGTCTCAAGAACAGCAACAGCAGTCGCAACAACAGCAGCAGCAAGGCCAGCAGGGAAAATCCCAGGAGGGAGAAAACCAGCAGTCCCAGGAACAACAGCAGCAGAAGACGCCGGGACGGGAACAGATCGAACAGGCCCGCCAGGAAATGGAAAAGGCCATCGAAGAACTGGAAAAAAAACAGAAAGATGCTGCTTCCCGTCACCAGGATGATGCGATCCGAAAATTAACGGAAGCCAAAGAAAAACTCGAGGAAATGCTGCGTCAGTTACGCGAAGAAGAACGTGAACTGATGCTGGCTGCCATGGAAGCCCGTTTGCAGAAGATTCTGGCGCAACAGAATCGTGTTTACGCCGGCACCCTTTCCATCGGTCAAGTTCCCGAAAAGGAACGCACGAGCCGTCATACGGCCCGCGCTGTGCAACTGTCCCGTGAAGAATCCCTGATTGGGCTCGAGGTTGAAAAAGCGATCCTGCTGATCACGGATGAAGGGTCTTCGGTCGCCTTCAGTGAAGCGCTGGCGGAAGTCCGGGAAGACGTGCAAAATGTAAGTTACCGTCTGAATCGCGTGCAGGTGGATGAACTGACACAGGGCATTGAAAAAGACATCATCAGTTCCCTGGAAGAAATGATTGAAGCGCTACAGAAAGAAATGGATAAATCAGACGAAGAGAAAAAGAAACAGCAACAACAGCAACAGCAGGGCTCCCCGGAAGACCAGGCATTAATCGACATGCTGGCAGAGATCAAAATGCTGCGGTCATTGCAGTTACGTGTGAATAATCGTACCCGGCGAATTGAAAAACTGGCATTGGAAGAGGGAGCCAACCAGGCCGACATCCAGGAACAGTTACAGAAACTGGCTAATCGACAAACCCGCATTCAAAATGCGACTTATATACTGGCAACCGGCAAAAACAAATAAGCGATTTTTCCAGATCGCGGGAACAAAGGTAACAGACCGCCATGCAAGTCAGGATTAATTTAACTCGCACCACAGGATCAACTCTCCTCTGCCGGGGAGTGTTCGCCCTGATCCTGCTGACCTTGCTACTACCTGCGTTCAGCTTTGGGCAGACTCCCCTTCCCGTGCCTCTTCCCTTAAAAGAGCCAGCCGAGAAACAAACTGAGACAGAGGTCACGGTGCTATATGCTGCCCCGACGTCTGCAGAATTAAAATCTCAACTGGAAAACTGGGTTGCCGATCAAAAAGTAAAAGATCCGGCGCAACTGAAAGCAACGGCCAGTCAACTGGTAAAACTGGAATCCGCCTCATCTGCCGAAGAGAAGCTGAACGTGGCAATCCGCATCTTCTCAGTCGTCGATCCACAAGCAGCAGAGCTGATTCAATCTAACCAGTTTTCAGACAGAGTTCCTCAGTTTTCCACCCATCCACTGCTAATGGAAGGAAAAGCGGAAACATTTTATCTTGCCAATCTGAGATACTTTGTCGCCCGCAATCTGACACAATTCAGACTGGTCGACCCGGCTCTGGAAATCTTCAATTCCATCAACCCGGAACCCCTGATTGATCCGGCTGGGTACCTGTTTTATAAAGCGGTCTGTGAACACCACCTGTTGCAGAAAGAAGCCTGTGAAAAAACTCTGGATCAACTCCTGAACCGTACCCAGGACGTTCCTGAACGCTTTACCCAGGTCGCGGTCCTGATGCAGGCAGATCTGGCATCACTCAAAGAAGAAAGCCTGGATGAAATTTCCCGCAAGATGAGTGATGTGGAGCGCAGGCTCGAACTCGGTAATTCCGGAAAGAAAGTCCAGCAGGTCGAAGACGAAATCATTGCCTCTCTGGATAAACTGATCAAGAAAATGGAAGACCAGTCAAAAAACAGCCCTGCTTCCGGTTCGGGGGCAGGCAATTCCAAAACTCCCGCCGCAGGTTCTGATGAGAGCCGCGTGAAAGGCGAGACTGCACCGGGAGAAGTGGACAAGAAAAAATTATCCAACAATGGGGGCTGGGGCCAGTTGCCACCCAAAAAGCAGGCTTCTGCCAAAAACATTATCAACCGTAATTTCCCATCCCATTACCGTAAAGCAATTGAAAAATACTTCAAGAAGCTGGCTGCCGAAAAAGCCAGTTCCGGTAAATAACGATATTAAATCCTTTTAAATTCACTCATCGTTCAGCTGAGTTACTGGAGTTTACTAAATGCCTGTTCTGTTTTTTGTTTCAATGACCACGCTGCTGGCCGTGGCTCCTGAAGTTGAAGTCACTTCACTCAGTGGCGCAAGTGCCACCGGGAGTCTGCAGTCATTAAACAAAACAGTCGCGAAAGTCAAAGCGGGGCAGACCGAGAAAGATCTTCCCCTGTCCAATATTTTGAATATGCGATTTCCCAGACACCGTTTTCAACGCAGCCTTGAGCTGCCCGTCACAGTCAGGCTGACTGATGGCTCTCATTTTCCGATACAAAGCCTGCAAAGCAACGAACGACAGGTTAAAGTCAGCGGCGACCAGACGGGCGAGCTGGTCCTGCCATCAATAAATGTCGCCTC
>TARA_R100001132_G_scaffold26352_1_pt1 | contig 15892 bp, 5 predicted proteins | sample TARA_R100001132 | Tara Oceans TARA_R100001132 (sample SAMEA2621247) | marine metagenome | biome: marine biome (ENVO:00000447); feature: mesopelagic zone (ENVO:00000213); material: "saline water (ENVO:00002010), including plankton (ENVO:xxxxxxxx)" | depth 800 m | reverse complement strand
CCTGCCGCAAAATCGATTCCGGGTTACTGACGGCCGCTTTAACAAATCCCGCACCGCCGGGTGTCGTATCGTACAGATAAACATCAACTTCGGCTCCACTGTGTCCGCGATCGGTCTGCGCGGCGCGGTATTCAGCTCCGATGGTTGCCCGATCAATTTCCAGCTTTTCCGACGCGCAAATCGCAAGTGCTTGAGCAATCGTTGTCAGAGTTACCTTGGCGAGCGTCGATCCCGGGGGCAACAACACATCACTACCCATCTGAAGACGGAATAACGCCACGTCAGAAATAAACTTGGTTCCCAGACTGACGATTTGAGTAAAACCTTTACAGGTTGGACGATCACGGTGGTTGGGATAGGGTTTTGGGTGGTTAGCTTGATTATTCAAGTATGAGCGATCTGGGTCATGCCAACCCTTGGGTTCGATCCGGCCGCAATACAAGCAGTAAACAAAACCTCTATTTTTCAGATCTTCACTACCGCGGTTGGTTAGAAACAGCTCTTCCTTCTTTTTCCAAAGCGTGAAGCTGCGCTCACCATACTTAAATGTCTTACCAACCGAATCTCCATCATGAAAGGGGGCATTCAATTTGGCTTGGGTGGGGCGAGTGTAATCTGGCGGCTGATCAACCGCCAATTCCTCGTCCATGTCGACTGGATGAGCAAAGCCCGGTGGTTCGATCCAATAGATCGCTGGCCCCAAACCCGCTGGCTGATTACAGGATGGGCAATCAAGAACTTCGAGTTCGCGATAGATCCCACCGGGATCTTCGAGTTTCGCGTAGCCACAGCGATCACATTCGAAATACAGCTTGCGTTTTTCCCACGCCTTGTCACGCTCGCCCCTCATTGGACTGTAGATTGCGAACGAATAGTGACGCTTGCCATCAATAAAAACTTCGCGACCAGGTGCGTAACTGGACAAAGCCTGATTGAGCCCACGTTGTGGAGCGTACTTGATGACGCTGCGATGTGCTGTTGACCGATTGCGGTCAAATACGGTCATGCTGACCACGTCGGTCGGAAAGGCATAAGACGGAAGCGTTGCAGTTTCGAATAGACGATCAAGTAGATTCAGCGTCTGTCTACCAGCATCGGGGCTCTCGGAGACATCCGAGTCCGTTGCATTGTCACCGTCCGCTTGGATCGAAGCCTCAGGATCATCATCGCCGTAGATGTCGTCATCCTCGGCCCAATTGAAAGCAGCTTCGTTCAATTCTTCTGGAGACTGATCCGCTTCGGGAGCTTTGTAGTCACATCCGATCTCCGTTAGCCTCGCCAATAACCGCTGTGGGATGTCCTTAATGGTTTCGGCTTCCTCGCTTTGGAAATATTCGTCAGGTGTGATCGAATGAATTGCCTCATCGATCTTTACCTCGTTTTCTTTTAGCCAAGACTGCAGCCCACGGAAACTGAATTGATCCTCGCCCCCGGTACGGAAGTCTTCGACTCGTCCCAATGACGAGAAGATGTTCGAACTAGTAGCCGATTGTTGACCGTCGCGAATACGCTCTCGCTGATACATGCTTAAGATCAATGCGTAGCCGTGACGACGTACAATTTCCGCGTTTTCGAGGTTCAGCACCGGGTCGGTCACCGGACCACTAATCATTTCCGCCGGATACTTGAAATAACGTTGATCGTGAGTCCCTTGGTCTGCATACGTGATAACGGTCGAAAGCGAAGCCCCGCGCCGACCAGCGCGACCGGCACGTTGTTGATAGTTTGATCGGTTGGGCGGAACATTGCGTAGTGACACAGCTGTCAAACTACCAATGTCGATCCCCACCTCCATCGTGGTCGTGCAACTGAGGATATCGACGATGCCACCGGATTCATCACCAGGCCCCTGGACGTCCAGATCTTGAAACCGCATCTCATGCCATTCGGCACGCGAAAACGCGTCTTGGGCGTCGATGGCTCCTATAGCTGCGGTGTGCTCTTCAGCAACAAAAGGACGAAGCTTACCTGAATTCTGGTCGAGGTCTTTTCGGAAGAAACCCTTCCGAGTTAAAAAGACATCGTCTAGCGTTTTGTTTCCGGAAAAAAGGGATTGCAGCGAATCGACGCTACCGCACTCGGGACATATATTTAGATAAAACGGATGGTTTGGGATCGCGAACGTGCAAACGTCGCAGCGAACCCAGTCTTTGAAGTCGAGATCAATCGCAACTCGTTTCGGGTCGACGAGATATCCGTCGGCACGGTTGTTGGTCCCAAGCCGCTCTTGAAAGAAACGAGCCCAAGGTCCATCACCTTGTTGACCGCCAGCGAGCTGCTGCCGATAGAAAGCAGCTCCAATACGTGGCTCCATTAGCTTCTGAAAGCGTCCTGCAGTAACTCTCAATCGAATGCCGCTTTCTTTGTTACCGATCCAATCGGCCGGTGTTCCAGTTAGCCGAACGGCGCGCTCTCTTGCCATCCTTGACAGCCAGAATTCCAACAAGCCACTCCGCCGGTCGTCATCGGATCCGATCGACTCAGGAGTTTCAGGAGCCGGTAATTCAGTCATACTCTCTTTCAGATAGTCAGATAGCAACGGTGTCAAACATCCGATCGCCAAACTGTGAAGACCTGAAAGGGGATTAAATAACACCTCGTAGAGCGAGATTAAAATGTCGGCTGGCGTTCGTTCGGCAATCTTAGCCGATTCCTCTTCAAACGCCTTAAGCTTTGCCGTCTTTGAGAGGTAGAGCGATTTGGCTAGTTTTAGGTCTTGTTGAAATGACTGCTGTTCCGTGTCTTTGAGTTGTGGGCGTAACTCCACGCCTTGTTCGTGAGCACCGCAAAGCAACGCGAGATAAACATGCTCGATCGCAACATTGCGAGTATCGCCATCGAACCAGCGATCTGCGACATATCGCAAGCCATGAATTAGTAGAGGCCGGACTGCATCACGTAACGAGTTCGATTTCAACTTGCCGGCTAGTCGGGAAGCCGGCTGCCGTCCATCGGAAAACACTAGAAGTTTTCGCCCCTGTAGCGGAGTTTCGTTACCGGGTATTGGTGGCTGTGACATCAATTGCGCAGACACAAGGTGTTGGAAGGGCTCATCGCCCTTGGTTGCCATGTTTGAGATTCCTGAAAATCGATCATTACATTTCGGGCATTTCTCGAACATGCCCGCCTTGCGATTGCCAGCCGGGGCTTCCGCCGGGATATAGACCTGACGAGCAGATCCAGAGTCAACATCGTTCTGAAACAGACGTCCCGTGATTGGTTCCAGATACATCTCTCGCGTGGACTGCGAATCATCATCCTGTGATTCAACTTCCTCTGGATCGTCCAAACACAGGTGAATGGGAACGACCGTATCCATAGAATCATCCACTTCGCCGACATCTTCGGTCCACAAATAAGTTGGCCTTCGTACGCTTTGTGTATACGCCTGAAACATTGCGGTTCCGCAGTTGCGGCAAGCCAAAAGTTCAAATACACGTCTGCCGCACTCGCACTCTCGTCGGGGTTGCACGTAGAGTTTTCCGGTAACGCCTTGTCCTCGCTGCTCATCTGGTAGCGCTGAGCACTCCGGATCGCTGCACGCCCAGATGCCAGGGATGCCGCGAAAAAAACGATGGACTCGTGCGGCCAATAACGGCGTGTCACCGGGTTTGTTACGAGACATTGAGGCCGCTTCGACCAGAATATCTGTGGCTACTTGAGCCTGTTGTGGCGAGCTGTCCGGGAACAGCCTTGAGGCTAAACGCCGGATTTCTTGCGCCCCCAGTTCCGCCTTCGTTTCTAGGTCATCATTGCACAGAGTGGAAGATGTCAGATTAATAAGCCGACCGGTCACCCCGAAATCAACCAGAATGTCGTAAAGAATTCGGGACAGTCCAAAATGGACGCTCTTTTCAGTCGAAACTACGGCATCATTGGCTGTCATGCACTCGACGTGGCCTTGAGTTCGACATGCTGAAATTTCAGCGACCGGGTCGGAACAATCCAATGAGACGACTGAAAGAAACGCGTTCTCGGTTTCCTTCTCTCTACCGTTACCGATCTGCATCGTCTCTTCGACAAACCCGCCACCTTCGACCATTCCGAGGACGGTGACTCGGCAACGTGCTTTCCCTGCTTCATTCCCCTTCGAAATGATTATATATTTCGCAGCCGTGATAGGGCGGCTGGAGAGATTTAATAACGACACGATCGATTTGAAACGTGTTTTTGCATCCTCGGCGAGAAGCCCCGTCAGCGGAATCTTCGCCAGTGCGTCCGCCAAATCTTTGTCACCGGCTTGCGATGGAACCTTCGACTCTTTGTCACCATTGATCCAAACAAAACGCTCGCTCTCTGTCCCAGTCAGCCCGGCCGCAAACGTTGTCGCCTGTTCTCCATCTTCGAATGATGCACTGGTCGTGATGACTTGAAACTGCTGTGCAGATAGGTCAAGACGGTGACGTAATCGACGAATCAACATCGCAACCTCGGTCCCTTGAGCACCGCGATACAGGTGTGCTTCGTCGAGTACGAGAATAAAACGTTCGTTCGGATTGGCGACAAAGTAGTCTCGGGTCTGCTGAAAAATCGACCGTTCGATCGGTCGCAGCATCATGTATTCCAACATCGAATAGTTCGTCACCAACAGGTCCGGAGGAGCCACTTGGATCTCATGGCGGGTGAGCAGCTCGGTATCGTCAGGTCTTTCGATCGCGCGTCGTAAGTTCCCATTGGGATCCTTCCACGGTCCACTCACACCCAACCATCCTGCCAATCCTGGTTGGTTGCCGACATCTTTGGTCGGCCACTTGCCCATCACACGCATTGAGTCGAGTAAGTCTTTGGCTTGTGAATCGCCATCACCAGCCCGCCGTTCCAAGTTCACAAAAAACTGTAGCCCGCCGAGCTTTTGCGATAGGCGTCTGTTGTCATCTGGAATGACACCGGGGAACGGAGTCCGGCTAGTGTAGCGTCCAAACTTCGCCGGCCGGCCGCCGCATTGCTTGAACCAGTCACGAGTGGTGGGGGAACCAAATAGACGCCTCAAGCGAGAAAGCTGATCGTTGACTAGTGCGTTCATTGGATATAGTAGCAACGTTCGAACTGCGCGGGTTTGAAACGAGCCTGACGAAGATGCCGCCTCACCAGCCAATCTACCGACAATTGGCAGCAGAAAGGTTTCCGTCTTTCCAGACCCCGTTCCTGTTGTCACGATCGTGTGGTGTAAATCGTCATCTAAAACTGCTTCCAATGCGTCGGCTTGGTGTTGATGGGGCTGTGGAAACACGACCCGGCCGCCTTCCTCGGTCGCTAAGTATGTGAGCAACTGCGCTGCCTCGCTTGGGATGTTGAGCTCGTCGTACGGTTTGCCAGCTTTGTAACGAGCCGAACTTTCAATGAATGGTGCATGGCAAAGCACCTCTGGCTGTTCCAGCAGCTCACGCCGCAACTGCACCAGGTGCGGATTGGAAAGGTGATACGCCGATTCGATATAGGCAAGCAACCGCTTTCGGATAGACTCAAGTTCAGTGTACATGATGCAGAAGCGCTTTCTTACTGGGGTTCTAGGGAATGAACGTCATTTGCGAATCTCCGGTTGGGTAATGCCAGCTAACTCGCTTTCAGTCTGACTAGCTTGCGCCTCCGTGTCATTTTCTTCCGGCAGTGGTATGGGATCGTATTCCATTTCAATGACCGCCGTACATTGCAACTGGACGGTCGATTTATCTGGAGATTGGAGATGTTTCAAACTCTTTTGCAGCATCGCTATTCGAATCTCGTAGCTGCGCTTTGTCAGTTCGCACTCCTCCTGAAGACGCTTCATCCGAGGCTGATAATTATTGGTGATGGCCTGAAGGTTGGCATCAGACGCATCATTATTTCGTCGATTAATCTCTTTCTCGATCTCTTCGATTGCGGCCTCTAATACCCACAATCGATCATGCATTTCTATTAGTAGGATTTCTTGCCGCTCTGCGATCGCTTCTTCGAAGCTTTCCATGCCGGAGGCCCAGTGAGCTTTCGTGCTGTCCAGGATCTTAGTGACACAGGAAGGGGGCAGATTTTTTAAGTAGTTGCTCGACAACGACTTTCGTTCCGCGTAAGGCCGTTCATCCTTGCGCCAATTGGCTCTCCAAAGATCCGCAGCAACTTGTTTGTCGCATGGTTCCACAGGTTTTCCTGGTTCCCATCGCCAAGCCAAGCAATTTAAAAATGCTGTTCGCTGTATACGAATGAACCGGGCGTCTGAACAAAGGCCGGCATAAAGTTTCTTGGCAGTTCTTGATCTTATTGCCCCCTGTAACGTCCCGATGGCAGGCGCGGTATCCGCGAGGAGATGCTGATTCACATCAAAACCATCATAGTAAAAAGCAGGGTCAATATAGCCAACTCCGCAGAGGTAGGTACCTCGGGTAAGGTCAGTTCCATTTGGATAATGACGTTTGCCTAGTGCATAAATCTTGATTCCGAAAGGCTGATCAGTCCTGCCGGCAGTGCAAAAGGTCTCCACAAGATCTTGATGAACTCTTGAACCGAAAGACAAAAACTGAAGAACCTCGCGTCGAGGATTACCGTCCCGATCTTTACCAGTCTTTACTTTTGTCCGAGGAGGTCGCTGAATGTTACCGCGGGCGATGAAAAATGGTGGAAAGGGATGATTTTTGTCTTGAACGGAATCCAACTTAATATTGACTGATTTGTCTTGACCGAGGGTATAAAACGTTAGACCTCGGCGCCCTCCCTCTTGCTTCTTTCCAGGAAATGTGGAGACATTAATCCATTTGTGATTGCGTAGCAGTCTGATCCAGCGTGCCAATGCCTCTTCGCTTGGTGATGTGACATAACCAAGTGGACGAGTCTGACAAAGAACAGGCCCTATATTGAATCTCCGAGAAACTTGGAAGTGAAGTTCCACGGCATGCGGGACTGTCCATGGCGATCCTGACGGAGCAGCGGTTTCCTTTGAGCCGCTCGGTCGAATTGGATTCGTCACATCATCTTGTTCATCACCTAAGTCAAATTCTAACGGGTATAATATATTGTTTGATTCTGATAAAGCTGGTAGCGTCCTAGATTCGATGTCATATGATATCTGTTCCAGCAGGCGACGCTCGGGGTCAATTGCAGTCTCAAATATTCTGTATTCATCCAAAACTTCCTGAACCCCGATAGTTGGATCTCCTCGGCGATGCAAAACCAAGATGTGGACAGGTTTAGGGCGGCTATTCGGTCGTTCGGGATCAACAAAATCCCGTCCCAGTCGATCTACGCGGCCAATCCATTGGTCGACGTCTTCAGGCTTCCAGGGCAAAGCGTAGAAGACTAAAGCGTCCGCAGCTTGCAGATTATACGACTGCCGGTACACGTTGTGAGCGATCAATAGCTGGTCGTCTGACTCCTCAAAGGAACGCAGACTTGAATTGGCAAAGTTGCGAAGTGTTTGCGAATCCAGTGTCTCGTCAACCGATAGATCTCCTATGCGTTCATCTTTCGCCAACACTGTTTTCAATTCGATTCGGTTTCTTCGTGATCCCACTGTAGGAATTCTCCAAGTAAGCTCGTCGCTCAACTCTTGAACTGTCGCATTGTCTTCTGCGGCAATAACGACCTTTCGCGTTGGATCGTCTTGCCAAAATCGAACCAGCCAATCGACCATGCAATCCAAACGCGAGTCTGCATATTCACGTCGAGACAATTCGCTAACCATCTGGAGTTGTGATTCATCTTCTGTTTCGCCCCGCCTCAATTGGATTAGGCGATTTTGCAGGCTCTGGCCGCCTAAAGAGGTTCGTTGTAAAAGGGCAGATGCGGCCCGCCGATGTTGAGGTTCCAGATGGTTCTGCAAAAAAACACCAACATATTTTAAAGAAGCTTGCATTCGATCTCGTTCGGCGGATGTTGCCTCGATGACTATTCTTTTGAGACGCCGACGTGGCAAATGATCAGGAAAATCGGTGCGATAGGAACGCAGCACGTTGCGGTATTGCCATCGAGTCTCCGCAAGAATACGAATGCGTCGATATTCTGCGAATGATTGGTACGTCTCGGATACACCGCAAGGTTTGATGTTCGTCTCCAGTCGACCGTTTACAACCTCGAGAGTATGCCGCATGAACATATCGTATACAAGTCCCAGCGCCTTGTCATGAAGGTCACCAATTCGACTACGCGACCAATCGAGGTCTTCATGCAGCAAACCGTCATCGGCATCACGTCTTGCCCGCTCGATTCGATCTGGTTCTAGGATTTGTAGTAATTCGAGAAATCGACGCATATCGCGAAGGTTCGGTGACGCGGTAAGTAGCAACAAGTAAGTGAAGTCTGTCGAATTAGAAGCAACAAAGCGGAGCGTGTCCTGCTTTAAACTCTGTGGTTCGTCCAAAATCAGAAGATCAAATTGATCGGTGGCAAGCGCCTCAGAAGGTTTGCTGATTTCAGTATCATCGATGACATGGAACCAGTCATCGCCGACGGTTTCATTCCCCAATTCTGCAATACATTGTGCTCTCCAAGCAATTTCATCTATCCATTGATTCTTCAATTCTGTTCGAGGGACAACGATACGCACACGCAGCTTTCCGGCTTGCAAACGTAAAGCATTTGCTATCATCAACGCCTGGATGGTCTTTCCCATCCCAACTTCATCTGCGATCAAATGATGGATACGAGTAGACGACAGAATCCTTTGCACATTCTGAACCTGATGTGGATAAAACTGGGCTCGGATGCCCGATGCCCCACTGATCGGACATGCAAGATACTCCACATGTCGTCTTAACGCTTGCACGCCGTGCATTAACAATTCGAACTTTTCGATTTCAGTCATGAGAATAATATTCCAGTTCGCACGTTCACTTTTCGAGTCTCGCATTCTGCTGAACCCGCCAAGCAATGAATGCACCTGCCCGAGCAACGCTACGATCATGTAGTAACTTTTCTAAAACCGTTTCCCACGCTTGTTTCCGAAGTCGTTCAGGATAGAGGAGCATATTGAGGTAGATACTAAGCTCGCTGGGTATCCAACTTTGTCGGCCTCGGCCTCGCCCCAAATGACGACGAATCCACGAATGCAACTCGGTAGCTAGATCACTGATAGTCATACCTGTGATTCGCCAACCGAGTAGTTCATCTCCACCGCTAACCGGAATGATCAAATCTGCTAGGTCCGCGCCGCATAATTGTTCGTTGGCTAGGCAGAGTGATCGGGTAAGTGATTCTGCATCGACAAACACGGAATCATCTTCAATCAAATGCTGATACATCGAATCAAGTGGAATCGCGCCATCGCCGTCGACTTCAGCCACCGTGCCATCCCACCACTGCTCCGGTAAAACTTCGGCAAACTCCGTAAGCACCAACGCAGGTAGCATTTCTGGCAGATGTCGTTCTTCCTCACTTGGAGGTTGAAGCAAGTCTTTTTGTGTGGATTGACACATCCACCAAATCTCAGCCGGGTTGGAGGATTCAAGATGCCTCATCTCTTGGTGTTTATAAAACCAATTTGACCCGCACAAGCAGCGTAAGACCCATGATCTTAATGTATCGGCAGCTCGAACGCGGTTGATTTCGGCAATTAATGAAGAACTGCTGGCTGACGAGATTTGTAAATACCGCTGCGTAATCGAACGCACCCCCGAACAGTCTCCAATGTCATCCATTTGACGAAGGAACCGTCTTGGCGGCCGAAGGGTTCGAAAGAGTATCGTATCGCCCAGCAAGCCAATCCTTGCGTCAAAGTGAAACTCATTGTCGTTGCTATCCAAAGCCACCGAAAGAAAGGGATCACCTTCGTTTGGTTTGTCGATAACCCTGTTCTCAAGCAAGCAATAGTGCTGCACGTTGAACGAGCTGCTATCATTGACCGCGATCGGCAGATTATTTTCGCCATCTTCCCACCAAAGTTCTTGCAGCTCAGTTTCCAGTCGCCACGATTTTTTCGACATACCCTCGATTTCGACCGACAGAGTTAGGTCACATGGTGACTTCAGTACTGACCCCGGCACTGCTTTAATCAGTTGATTCCAAATTGGATGGTTAGTAGCCAACCGCGTCGGGATTCGATCTAAAGAAATGCTCGCCGTTGCTTCACTCGGAGATAACGACAACTTCGCAGAGATATTCTCGATTCCACGGTCTCCGCTGATATCCAAATTCAAATGGTGGTTGAACAAATCGCTGCGAGACAACTCCGTCTCTCCCGCATCAACATGAGATAACATCGCATGCCATGGGGACTCGGGGTCGGATTCGATAAAGCCGTCCCCTGAATCATCCAAGATCCCGAAACTGAATGAATCGACTTCCTGCTCCCCTCGCAGAACCGTCAAGCTGTAGCTGCCTTTTTTTTCAATCCCCAAAGTCGCCACTTCAGTGACCAATTCACGCGTGACTTCTTTCGAACCTTCTCGCAGAACCAAAGTTAAAGGCTCCTCGCCCAAGACCGAGATGCCAACTTCATCATCGGTTGTATAAATCGGGTAATCAACTGACTCGATTGAGACAGACGACGGGCGAAGCCACGTAAAGCACAACGGGGCGACCTTTGTGATTGATGAAGTTCCCGGCCAACCAAGCCACTCACGCACCTCCGGATCATCCGCATCAAACTCGTGAACCTCGCCTCCATCAACTAAGCCAACTTCGCGACAGTACAACCCGTTGTTCTTAGATCGTTTTACCTCGATTTCACCTTGCCGTGAAAGCACCCAGATCTTTCCGTTATGTGGAGTTCGCCCGCTGATGCAATGCGAACTGTCGTCACCGGGTTGTATCGGCGGAAAGGCCAACATTTCTGCCGCAGGGAAACGAACGCTCTCCAGCCATCGCTGAGCTTCTTTATCAACTTTCTGTTCTTCAATCTCTGTAAAAAACGGCGTGCCCGAATTAGCTCTAGCCGCGTAACTGAAACTGACGTGAAAGTGTCCACAGATTGAACGCAAGCAGTCCCCTGGTATTGGTGACGCCCCCGGAAATCCCCACGGTCGAACTTTCCAACGACGCCGAACTGTTTTGAGCGCACGCTGAACAGCCTTTGATAGTTCTGGCATTTCGCCACATAGCTCCAAACAGCCATGCTCGCCATGACAAAGAAAGAAACTACCAAACCTAAGATGTGACTGGTTCTCATAATCACTCTTGTCTGATACTCTCTTAAGGTTCCTCACACGATTTGTTTCTATCTGCCGAACGGCGCGACGGATATCCGGTTCGCTACGAAGATCTTCGATAAGCCGATCCCGAAAGTGTTTCGAGAACAATTCGGCTTCATTTAGTTGCTTGCCTCCAAGCAAATCTCGAACGATACCAGCCACAATTTCCGGCCGTTCTAACCATGTTCGAAAACGACGAGATCCGACTGGCGTTAGGATCTGCGATAATTCGTTGACAATGGTGTCATCTTTTACTGATTCGCTTAGTACATCATGGCGGAATCTTTGTAAGCAATCCGCGAACGGCTGGCGGATGTCTTTCGCGGCGACTGCATGCGTAATTGGCCAAGCGATGTGGCGAAAGGCCTTTTCCCACTGACTGTTTCCGGGCGCAACAGCACCATAATTAGAACTTGCATGAGCGAACCACTGAGAAATCCGCTTGCGATCCTCTGTGTCGAATTCAGATCCAAGCGTCTCACTAAGCCTAGGCCAAAAGTCTGTCCCATTGCCTTCGTATCCGTAGCCGACTTCCACCGCGCATATGAGCAAAGGTAGATACGCCGTCTGCCAATCAAACGAACTGAGAGAGCAACTGCGGAGGCCGCGCAGCACCAACTCTCGGATTGATACCAACTCTTGAACGTCAACTTCGTGGTCAATCAAAAAGCGGCAGGCTGGTCCGTTGCCTCCGTCAAGTGAGTTTCTACTGAAATGCTCATCCAGTTGTTGGTGTCTTTCACGCAGCTTATCCACTGTTGGCCCTTATGTCTTCATACTTTTCCAGTAGTTTATCCAAACGTTGATTCTCTGCCAGTACAGTATAGCGAATAGCGGATAACAAATGAACTGGTAGCAGCCTGATCGAGACGACCGATCTGTCTTTTTGAAACTGGACCGAGGTATTGGACAGAGAACGGCTGTCAGGAACCATTGAGTTAATATTTAAAATTAAGAATCTGACTCTGAGTCACCAGTGGTCTGATGCCGCCGTGATCTCAAATCCAGCATGAGTTTTTTCTGTAGATTAGACACAGACTCCTGTGACCGAGATAACGTGTTAGCTAAATGGGTGCTTTTTTGGTGCATTTGCGAATTGATGAGATTCGCGAACGATTTAATCACTTAACCGAAGATTCTGTCTGAAGAAACTTGTTTAGTTCGACGATATGACGCTGTCTGGCATACCTTCCGAACTAACAGGTCTGCCGGCCAGCCTTGTAGGTTATGTGATCCGCCAATGGAACTCGCCGGCATCATGTGTTTCGGCAGCGGCTTGAAAATGTGTCAAGCGCAATCTGATGCATCAACAAGATCAGCCAGCTTAAGGGGGAGTGAGTATCTGAAATTCGGAGTAGAGCACGAAATCAGGATCGCTGTCTGTCGATTTCATATTGCATTCTCCCGCAGTGCCAGCGTACCACAGAAGGACGCGCGCCTGATAGATGCCGGATGAGACTTGCTTGTGTTCCTTCCAGTGTATCACGTCTGGTCGTAGTCTGAGAAAACGTGAGCCCTGTTTGGATGGGACAGGCTTCCCTTCCTCATTATAAATTTTTAAAAGTGCGCAGGCGGGATGCTCTGTATAGACGTTGGTCAGGATCGCGTCTGCCTTATCCGCATAACATCGTCGGGGGATGGCAATCACCTGATCCCGTCCAAGCTTTCCCGATGTCAGTGCTTTTAAAAACTCTCCGGAATTGTTTGACGTGCCGACTTGGTCGATGCGGGCAGGCGCGCCTTTGCGGTCTGTCGCCGAGATCTGCAAGTCGACCGGCTGGGTGGTGATTTGAGGTGGTATCGATTCTGCTTGCAGGACTCGAAAATTCGTCTGATTGAATCCTACCATTTTAAAGTCGGTGTAATTGTTAAAGATGTCTCTCCCTTTGAACAAATCCTGTTTTTCTGAAGAACTGCGGATATTGACTTTTACCTTGTCCATCCCGGCGCCTGTCACCACGACCCAGAGCGGTTTTTCTGCATCTAGTTTCAGACCTCGCACTTCATATCCGTGTAACGGGGCTGCATTGTCATCTTGTGCTGCAGCGCCTGTGGGAAAAAACAGGGCGAGCAGACAGGCCGCAAGGAGCATCTGTCTCCACAACGCTTGGGGAGTAAGATTCACAAAATGTTTCATATTTCTCTCCGGTAAGATAATCAAAAGTACTAACATTATTCAGATTTCGGTTTTAAGCCGAGCCATGTCAAAAGGACTCCCGCGCAAAAGAAGACGATTGAAAAAATGATGTTCTCCGAGAAGGAGTCGATCCACCATACTGCGATGAGATAATCGCCAACATGTTTTTGTGATGTGGAGTCGGTTCGGACCCGTTCGAGGGAATTCGGACACAATTGATTGTCACCAGATCCGGTTGCCAGTCTGCATGACTGGGCCGTCCCTGAAATCTCGATGTGCATCCCTTTTTCAGTCAGTTTTACAATTGCGAGACTCAGATTGGTTTTTTTCAAGTCGGATGGTTCCAAGATAAGAAGCTGATTGTCCTGCCCAATCATGTCAGACTGTGGTTGACTATCAAGCGAGAATGCAGATAGTTGAATGTCTTTCAACGTGATCGATGCGGGGGAGATCTGCAGACGGCGATTATCTAAAAAAGTGACTTCTGTGGCATTCCAAAACAGTTCGATCTGGGGAGCGGCAGTATTTATCTTCTGTGGCTGGAATTTAACAGAGATGGGATCTCCTTCATGTTGTGTTTTACCGGGATACAACCGGACTTGTCTTTCTAGGTCAAATGTCAGGGGTTTGTTTGAATCCGTCTCGCATACAAGTTCCGTTGCAGACGGAAAGATTTCCATACCAGGTTCTTTCGGCGTTTCCGAGTGTGGAAACTTTGCTGTCCAAATCACTGACTTGAATGGCGAAATCTGGATTTGCCTCGTGGCTTTACCAGCGGGAGAAACGAATTTCACTTCTGTTTTTCCCGGTAGTGTCAGGTCGAATCGAGTGGAAGCTGCTGCTTTTACCTGAAGCGTTGCAGTGGGAGACTTAGTCTTAGTATCGATACGTTTCACTTCCACTGGTTTGCGCTGATCCATTTCCAGGGAAAGCGGTCCCTGCCAGGTTCCTGTTCCCTCACTCACGATCATTTCGCTCAGCTTCTGACCTTGAGTAGGGAGTGTGAACTCAGGGCTGTTGAGGAGCTGGAGTTTTAGCTCTGAACATGTGCCTGACAGGTTGACTTTGCAGGGGGGGATTTCCTTGATCAGTTGGGCTGAGCGATAGCCTGCATAAACTGTCATTGCTACAAATGCCAGCAGAATGAGTGCGGACAGGTAGACGCTGACTTGAACGATACATTCGCGGAACGTTGAGGGTTTGGGGGTCGGTCGTTCTTGAGTGACGGTACCGTCTGTGCCCGTTCCAGCGGATGTGTCAGAATTTTTATTCTCAAGATCCTGCGATCGAGATTCAGGGGACGTTCCGTCGGAAGGCTGCTCTACCGACTCTGAATGGGGGTGTGCTTCAGGCGGGGATTGATTTTCGGGCTTTGGTGTTCGGTCTGTTTCGTCCATTTCGTTCACCAAGAAAATTTGACGTAACCATTCAGTCACATACGTGATACTCCAGTAATGGCTGAATTGCCGTAATGTTGAAGATCTGGTTTTCGTAGTGACTTCTTTGCGTTTACTGTACAGTAAAAAGATGGAAATGTATACATGAAATGACTGGTTACGATTGGTTTCCTGAAAACCTGCTCGTTATTTTAGAACATGAGCCGTTCTTCCGTTATCACTTCGCACTGGCTCGGGGGACCGTGCGAGTTCAACGAGTTCGCGAAACGTCGAATGCGCTAAGACACGATTTCGAATGCGTGAGGGGACTGAGTTCTTCCACGTGCAATAGGAGTCGTGCAGATGGTCATAGCCCCAACGGTCTCGCACTTGTTGAGACCCAGCGGCTGGGGATGCACTCTGTTAGCGAACTCATGCGACTGCCTCTCCCTGCTGAAAGCATCACGACATTCATTTGCCAAACCTAAGTGTAAACAACGGCCAGAAAACGTAGCGCCTGCTGGGGAGTGGCAAATTGGTATAAAAACGTAGCGCCCAGATGACCACCTGCTGGTTTTGGGTCAGACTCTCAGTATATGAGTCAGTTCTGATCCGGAAACAGCGGGGGCAAGGGTGATTACAGATATGGAGTTATGGGGTGAGATCCGTCGGCGTGTTCTGACCGGAGAAATCAGTCAACGTGCTGCTCGTGACGAATACGATATTCACTGGGACACGCTGCAAAAAATACTGACCTACTCGGAGCCGCCGGGGTACCGGCTGAGCAAGCCCCGGCCTTCCAAGCTGGAGCCGTTCCTGCCGATCATTCATGAGATTCTGCAGAACGACCGCAGTGTTCATCGTAAGCAGCGACACACGGGGAAACGCATTTTCGAACGCCTGCGGGACGAACACGGGTATTCCGGTGGAATCACGATCGTGCAGGAAGCGATTCGTGACTGGAAAGCACAGTCCCGTGAGGTTTTCCTGCCGCTCCGCCATCCCCCGGGCGAAGCCCAGGTGGACTTCGGCTTTGCCGATGTCTGGCTGGACGGCACACTGACCAAGGTCGCCCTGTTTGTGATGACGTTACCTTATTCGGACGCCATTTTTATTCAGGCTTTTCCCCGGGAGTGCACAGAAGCCTTTCTGGAAGGACACAAACGGGCCTTTGAATTTCTGGGCGGTGTGCCGCAGCGAATCAGCTATGACAATTCGAAAATCGCAGTAGCCAGTCTGGTAGGGAACCGTGAGCGAAAAGTAACAACCGAGTTCCTGCGTCTGAA